>Ga0209152_10000002_pt1 | contig 245232 bp, 209 predicted proteins | sample GraSoiAngelo_107_FD_185873 | JGI IMG/M metagenome (GOLD analysis project Ga0209152, IMG submission 185873) | Grasslands soil microbial communities from the Angelo Coastal Reserve, California, USA - 14_0903_09_30cm (SPAdes) (version 2) | ecosystem: Environmental > Terrestrial > Soil >...
GATTGGGAGAGCACGGAGACAGCTGAAACAATGAGGACTCGAGCGCCAGGCAGTTCTCACGAAAACTGTTGTTTTATGGGGCAATTTCGCAAATTTATGACCATCCAACCGATTTTTGACGCCACGGCTCCTTCGAGAATCCATGAGACGAGGCCAACGAGCGAATCCCCACCCTCGACGTGGCTGTGGTCCGCAAAAATTCCAGTTCAACGGTTTTCAGCTCATTGCAACGTTGTTACATTCTGATCGCCTTATTGGACCGCCTCGGCTTCATTTTCTTGAATATCGCTGATTTCAAAGACGTTCGCGCCGGATGACATTTGCCGCAGGGACAGTTCCTTCTTGCACTGGTTTGCAAGCGAGTCGAGTCGCACTTTATCTTACATGGAGCACTCGTGGGTATAGTCGCGGCGCTGTTCTATCTGGGCCTCTAGCGTGGGGCCAGCCGCTGTTGTATAGGATTGCTCATGGCCTTAAGGTCGTCGGTGGGATTCACTGGGGGAGTACTAGCCGAAGTTCGTCACGGAACGGTCGCGAAACCGCCTAACCCTTTCAGAATCAGTTCAGGCGATCGCCGAGTCTGCACTACATTTTGAAAGGGATTTCAGCCGTTCTGGCAGGCTGTTTAGGGGACCTTGGTTTGGAGAGAGCTTCGTAACTCCCGGTATGTACCGTAACGAACCTTTCCGATAACGCGCTTATCAGAGTCGAAAAGAGAGGTCCCCGTGCTGAAAACAAAGCAGTTACAGACACTACTTTCATAGGGTTTCGCGGGCCGAAGGCCCCAAAAAGGACAGATGGGATGAGAAGGCCGGTCTCCACGGGATGCGATAAGCTCCCAATGATCGACGTGCTCAAGGCACAAAGAAAAGGAGACCGGCAATGCAGAAGATTAGCACTATGCAGACGAGTGAAGAAAACATTTTGAACGGGCAGCTCACCATTGGGTTGGATCTGGGAGATCGTTTCAGTTCTTACTGCATTTTGGATGAAGTCGGCAAAATCCTTCGAGAACAGAAGGTACCAACAACTCCGGAAGAAATGCAGCAGACCTTTGGAAGGATGGTGCGGAGTCGCATAGCGATGGAGACGGGAACGCATTCTCCGTGGGTGAGCCGACTGTTGACGGGGCTGGGGCACGAAGTGATCGTGGCGCACGCCCAGAGGGTGCGCTTGATCGTCAAGAGCCGGCGAAAAGATGATCGCCTCGATGCGCGAACCCTGGCGCGGCTGGCGAGAATCGATCCTGAGCTCCTGAGCCCGGTGCAACATCGCAGTGCGGAGGCACAGATTCACTTGACGGAGATCCGTGCACGCGCGGGACTAGTAAGTGCTCGAACGGCTCTGGTGAATGCCGCACGAGGATTGGTGAAGTCGTATGGTGAACGGCTGCGCAAGTGTGGCACGCAGCAATTTCGTCAGGAAATCACGAGTGGATTGAGCACGGAATTGCGCGAAGCCTTGGAGCCGCTGGTGCGAGAGGTGGAATCGTTAAACGAGCGCATCAAGGAATACGATCGACGGATCGAAAGAATGGCCAAGGAGACCTACCCAGAAGTCGAGCTGCTCAAACAAGTGAAGGGCGTAGGAGACCTGATCGCCCTGGCCTATGTGCTGACCATCGAGGACCCGCATCGCTTCCGGAAGAGTCGCGACGCTGGATGTTTTGTGGGGTTGCAGCCTGGGCGGAGGGACTCTGGCGAGAGCGCGCCACAGATGCACATCAGCAAAGAGGGAGACGAGTATTTACGGAAGCTGCTGGTGCAGGGGGCGCACTACATTTTGGGACCCTTTGGGGAAGATAGTGATTTGCGGCGATGGGGAAAGAAGCTCGCCGAGCGAGGAGGAAAGAACGCCAAGAAACGGGCGGTGGTGGCGGTAGCGCGCAAGCTGGCGGTACTGCTGCATCGGTTGTGGGTGAGTGGAGAGGCGTACGAACCGCTGCGCAACAGCCAGAAGGCGATGAGCACAGCGGCATAGAAAGCCGCTAGCCTCCGCTCGGAAATCCGTCAAGGATCTTCGACCGCTTCGCGGCGCGCTAACGCGCGTCCTTGACAGATTTCCTTGCTGCGGCTTGGTTTTCAACTATGGGGAGCTGACGCTCCCCGGTTCCAGAACCGGGAACAGAGTTTGTAACCGAACAGCCGAGCTTGACCGCCGAGTTTAGGTGACTGCGACAAGTGCCTGCGCCCAATTCCCACCCAAAAGGTGAGAAAGAGGACGATTATCAGGTGGCAGCGCCTACTGAATCGAGAACACCCAACTTGCACCGAGCGAACATCGCTCACATAAGAGTGCGGATGGAAGGGTGGCGACAGAGGCGGCTTGGCTGAACGGAAAAAAATGGAAGAAATCATGGAGAGAGCAGAAAAAACTCTTGACAGGGATCGGCCTTCTCATGGAAGGCACAATGGCAATATGTTCGCTTTCTCACCTAATTGTATGCGTGCGATTGAGTAACCCGCTGTACGCAGGCCGGTGGGAGTATTCCAGTGAACGCCTCTTTGTTGAATCACTCAGGTTCGGCACACAAAGTCCGGCGTCTCTTCCGAAGGGCTTTATTCCTCTCCTGTTCCTGTGTTGTCCTTACAAATGTGTTGCCAGCTCAGGACAGGAAGTCCCGCGATACGCGCTCATTCGGTCAGAATAGCAACGGGGAGCTCTCGGACACACATTCAACGTGGCGCGCCTACGGCGGTGCCGCGGATGGCGCGCAGTACTCTTCGCTACACCAGATTGACCGCAGCAACGTCAACAAGCTGAAGAAGGTCTGGAGCTATCAGACTGGAGACGACCTGCCCTACGCGTTCAATCCGCTGGTCGTCGACGACGTCATGTACGTGATGGCGCGGACCAATAGCATCGTCGCCCTCGACGCTACCACAGGAAAGGAAATCTGGACTCATTCCACCGGGGCGAAGACGGCGCTGATAACTAACCGAGGCATCGACTACTGGGAAAGCGTGGATCGCTCTGAACGGCGCCTGCTCTTTGCCGTCGACAACCATCTGCAGGCAATTGACGCACGGACCGGACAGACCATCGTTGACTTCGGCAACAGTGGCAGCACGGACCTCCGCGAGGGGCTTGGGCGCGATCCCAAGACGCTAACGCTGGTGCAGTCAACTAATCCCGGTCGCGTCTTCGAAGACCTATTGATCCTAGGCTCCGCTACGAATGAGGAGTACGACTCCGGCCCCGGCGACATCCGAGCGTACAGCGTGCGCACAGGCAAGCTAGTCTGGAGCTTTCATACGATTCCGCACCCGGGCGAACCAGGCTATGAAACCTGGCCAAAGGACGCTTGGAAAACGGCTGGTGGCGCAAATGCGTGGAACGGTATGGCCCTCGATTCCAATCGCGGCGTGGTCTACGTGCCCACTGCAAGCCCCAAGTACAACTTCTATGGTGCCAACCGCAAAGGGTCAAACCTATACGGCGACTGCCTGCTGGCTATCAATGCGCGCACAGGCACATTGCTTTGGTATTACCAAATGATCCATCACGACATCTGGGACTACGATAATGCCGGCACGCCTATGCTGACTACTGTTCGGCACAACGGCGAGCTGATTGACGTCGTCGCCCAGGTCAGCAAAGTCGGCTTTGTGTGGGTTTTCAATCGCGACACAGGCAAGCCGCTCTGGCCTATTGAGGAACGCGCAGTTCCGAAATCCGATATGCCAGGAGAGGAGGCGTGGCCAACCCAGCCCTTTCCGTCGAAGCCGGCACCCTTTGCGCGACAGAGGTTCACGGTGGACGATCTGAGCCCGTATCTTGAGCCGGAAGAGCGAGACCGCCTGCGAACGCAGATTCTGAAGGCGCGTAACCGTGGGCTTTTCGAACCGCCGAGCACGGAGGACACCGTCGAGATGCCCGGGAACAACGGCGGTGCGAATTTCGGCGGTTCTGCCGTGGATCCCAAGCACGGTTATCTGTACGTCGTCTCGAAGGATCTGCCGGCAATGCTAAAACTTTCTCTGGCAGATCCTCTTTCGAAAGCTGACTCGCCGCAGTTGCGTCCGCGCGCTCTCTACCAGGCGAACTGCGAGCGGTGCCACCTTGACAATCTGCAGGGAGCACCTCCGGCTATCCCATCGTTGGTTGGACTGCCCAGACGGCTAAGCGGCAAACAGATCAGAACGATTGTGACGGATGGTAAGGGCTTGATGCCGCCATTCGCTAAGTTAACGAATGATGAGATTAATCTAATCATAACTTATTTAGCGGACCCTGTGGACGCGTCCGCACGCACTTCTGCAAATCGGATTCCAGCCAATGCTGGAAGCGCCGATCTCACGGCGGCGCATTACCAAAGCGGCTTTGGATTTATGTTTGCAAACAGTGGCCTCTCTGTGATTGCGCCGCCCTGGACTACTCTGACCGCGTATGACCTCAATTCCGGTGAAATTCGCTGGAAGATCCCCTTGGGTGAAGTCCCCGAGTTTGCGGCTCGGGGCATCATCGATACAGGTTCCCACTTCCCAAAGGTGAACCCAGTCGTCACCGCTGGCGGCCTCATTTTCACCGGCACGCGTGACCGCAAAGTAAGAGCACTCGATTCCGAAACCGGTAGGGTGCTGTGGGAAGCCACAGTCGACGCCGCGCTGGAGGGCATGCCAGCAGTTTACGAGCAGGCAGGTCGGCAATATGTGGTCTTCTGCGCAGCCGCGCGGGCCTCCATCCACACACAAGTGACACAGGGCCATCCCGGGTCTGCAACCAAGATCCCGGGCGCATACGTCGCATTCGCCCTTCAGTAAAATTGTTTTCCCAGGATTGCCCGCAGCATATATCCGAACTGGGTTACCTCCAGTGGTCCATAGCTCGGTCCTCGAAGCCAATTGCGTTATCGAGTTGCATTGAGCAGCACAGCACGGTCGAACATTCGGAAGTAATTCTACTTGCCCGATAAGTCGGAAAAATCGGAAACTTGGGTTCCAGTACTTGACTTCACCGGTTACCGCGTTTACCAGGAGCTACTTCAAAGCAAGCTACCAGCGTCAAGCCTAAGATAGGTGCATGCCAATCGAGGTGGTTATACCGAGACCGCAACTCCACGAGTACGCCTCAGTGCGAGACCTCATAGAGATAGTAGCGACTGAGACGTTTAAGGACCTTCTCGCTCCGAATCCCGTCCAGCTGAACACACTTGAATCAGCTGGCGTTGTACGACTCCATGGTCCCGCGACAACAGTTAATTAATGCCAATCAACGGTCAAAGGTAAGGCGCATGCAGGTGAACAGGCGCAGCGGCTCTCCGGACGCGTAGGTTGATCACTTCCACCAAGACTGAGAAGCACACCGCAAAGTAGATATAACCCTTCGGTATGTGCATGCCGAGGCCATCGCCGACCAACGAGACGCCAATCAGCAGTAAGAACGACAGAGCGAGGACTTTCACCGTTGGATGGCGATTAACGAACGAGCTGATGGGCCTCGCTGAAAACATCATCACGCCGACGGCCAGAATCACGGCTGTAACCATGATGGTGATTTCGTCGGCCATGCCGACGGCGGTAATGACTGAATCCAGCGAGAAGACGATATCCATTAGCACGATCTGAGTAATGACATCGGCAAACGACGGCCGCACTCGCGCCGAACGGTGGCCTTCTTCGCCCTCCAAACGCTCGTGAATTTCGATCGTTGCCTTCGCGAGCAGGAACAGGCCACCGCCGATCAAGATGAGATCGCGTCCCGAAATAGGGCGTCCAAAGATGTAAAAAAGCGGAGCGGTCAGCCTGATGATCCAGACAACGGAAAGCAAAAGCAGAATGCGCGTTCCCATCGCAACCACGAGTCCCATTCGCCGAGCGTGGCTTTGCCGCGACTCCGGAAGCTTGCTCGACAGAATCGAAATAAAGATGACGTTGTCGACGCCGAGCACAATCTCAAGGAACGTCAGCGTGATGAGTGCGAGCAGACCGGAAGAAGTAAAGAATATATCCATAGCGACCACTCTCCCTTGGAGCTGAGCTGTTACTGGGCTCTGCCGCACCTGAAATAGAGTATTCACCATGAGGCGGATATTACACTGATTGGCTAAGCACCTTACCGGTAACCGCGTTAACGAGGAGTTGACCCAGAACCGCGTCTCTCTCGCACCACAGCCTCAAGCTGCTCAACTTTCAGCCAAATTGTGCGTACCTACTCCTCGGAGCACGAATTAACAGGCGATTCTTACTTATCGGTATGCGGCACGAGCACGTCTTTGGCGGTTGACGGCAAGCTTGGAACCAGCCAGCGGAAAAGAAGCGTCGCGGCAATGCCACCAGCGAATTGTGCGGCGATGAACAGAGGCACGTCGATGGGCCTGATGCCAGCGAATGTGTCACTGAGACCTCTCGCAATAGTCACAGCGGGATTTGCGAAGGAGGTGGACGCGGTAAACCAATATGCTGCTGTGATGTAGCTTCCGACGGCAAACGGGACCACGTTAGATCGCGACCGAGAGCATCCCCAAATCACACATAGAAGGCCGAAGGTGGCCGCGACCTCGCTAACAAATTGAGATGGTCCACTCCGCACGTGGCGGGACAATGAAACGTATGGGAGCGAAAACATAATGTGGGCCAGTAAGGTTCCGCCGATGCCGCCAGCGATTTGAGCAAGGACATACACGAGAGTTTCAGACAAAGGCAAACCACCTTCGAGAGCATCCGCAACAGATACTACTGGATTGAAGTGTGCGCCTGAAATCGGTCCAAAGGTGAGAATCAGAGCCACGAGCGTGGCGCCGGTAGCGATCGTATTGGCCAACAATGCCAATGCGACATTTCCATTTGCGAGGCGCTCGGCCATGATGCCAGAGCCGACTACGGTCGCGACGAGAAGCAAGGTTCCGAAAAATTCAGCGGTCAATCGCCTACGCAGATTTGGCTTCACTGGTCTGACCGATCCGATCAATTTCCTTCTTAATTGCGAGCTTGTCCAGGCTAGCAAGGGGGAGGCACAGAAAGAGAGAGATTCTCCGTTCGAGAATCATGAATGCGTCTCGAAAGGCGCGTTCTATTTGTTCTGGTGTACCCGCCACTGCGGCAGGGTCGGGAACGCCCCAGTGCGCTGTCATTGGCTGACCCGGCCAGAGAGGGCAAGTTTCCTTGGCTGCGTTGTCGCAAACGGTGAACACAAAATCAAGGTGCGGTGCGCTCGGTTTCGCAAACTCTTCCCAGTTCTTGCTGCGCAGCTTTTCAGTTGGCAACCTCGCGTCCTGTAACAACTTGATTGCCTCTGGGCGGACTTTCCCTGAGGGATGACTACCTGCACTGTACCCCGTGAAGTTGGGTCGGCCTTTGTGATTCAAAATGGCCTCGGCCATAATCGAGCGCGCAGAGTTCCCCGTACATAGAAACAGAACGTTGTAGCGGCCGTGCATTTTCTGTCACTCCTTTCGGCGCGAATTCGCCGTTCCGGAGAACTGTGTGCATCCGCCTCGCCCACCGCAGCAATTCTCCATTAGGAATCCGGTCAGGCGATTGACACTGTCGAGGTTTGCGGAATAAGCGATGGATCGTCCATTCTTATGCGGCTGAACGAGATCGGCTGCGGCCAACACGTTAAGGTGAAACGAAAGTGTAGGACCTGGCAGCCGAAGACGACGTGCGATTGTCCCTGCGGGAAGTCCAGTCGGTGCATGCCTGACTAGCAGGCGAAAAATATTCAGCCGCGTCTCCTGCGCCAGGGCAGCCAACGAATCGACAGCGAATGATATCTTCATATTTCCAAAACAGTGGAAATATAAGATAATCCGCTGCGCTAGTCAAATGCTCAAAACGCGACAGCAAGCATTTCATGGACATGCAACTTCTCTTTCGTCGGCCCGCGAGCGGAACCGACTCTTCCCCGTAAAAATATTTGACATGGTGCTCGTCATATTCTAATATCCGCATATATGAATCTGGCACTAACCGAAACGAAAGATCTCTTCGATGCGCTCGGTGACCGACTCCGGCTCCGCCTGGCTTGTTGTTTGTTGACGGTCAAGGAAGGTCTGTGCGTCTGCGAGCTCGTTGAAGCACTCAAAGTGTCGCAGCCGAATGCTAGCCGGCACCTGAGACTTATGAAGGCGGCGGGCTTGGTGAACGAGGAGCGGGACGGTCGATGGGTCTATTACAGGCTTAAGGATGCCGAACACCCTTTCTTTAAGAACATTCGCTGCTGCATCGAGACGGTCTGTTGTTGTGCCGATGTCCAAGAGGACTTGCGGCGGCTCCGGTCACGCCTGAAGTTGCGCCGGGGTGGCCGGTGCGTCGTGGGGTTTCGGCGCTGATACGCGCCGGGAAAGGAGGCCCGCTATGAGTCCATGTTGTCCTGGACCCTGCTGCCCGGGTGATGGCTGCTGCTAAGCAGTCATCGTAGGGCCGAACCGGCAACGGAGTGGAGCGGCCGATCCTCTCCTCGCCGGTCACTCGGTGCTGCGAGAATCTCCATGCTCGGAGCTTTGTCGTCCTCCCGTGCGACTGTTGGAGTCGCACGAGTCTGCGACTTGTTGAGGCTCTGAGGTCCTCTGCCGTCGGAATGGCCCGAAACTACCCGGCCGTGTGATCGCCTTGGCGATTGTGCCCGATTGACGGTGCAACTCGGAAGTAATCCCTCCAACAATCCAATTCCACTTGCCTGGTAAGTTCGGGTAACCGGAGTGCGACCTGTAAAGCTGCTGAAAATGATTGTCTGGAGGAGGTAATCTATCAGACCGTGCGTCCCATCGCACCCGAAGATGAAGATGCTTGCGTTCAATGATTCGAGGCCGGTACGCCCTGTCTTGGTCGGTGAGGAGTGGGGCGCACAGGCATTCGATATTATGAGGAACCTTGCCAGAAATGTTCCGGCGTCGCCGAAGCTGAAGCAGGGATTGAAGCCTAAACCCTGACGCGCGCTCTCTGGAATCGGACTCTCCCTGAAATCATCCGTCTCTGCGCCTGAAAACCTTTGCGAAATCGAAGTTGGCATCGCATATGATGGACGCATGCCAACGCGCAAATATTGTTGCGCCGCGCCACTTTCACTAGCCATCGCGGTAAGCGTGGTGTGTCTCCGCCCAACCCCTGCTCGTGCGCAGGAACCTCCTCAAGGTGTGATCCGCGTGGGCGTAAGTCTCGTCCTGGTTGACGCCACGGTGAAAACCAAGGCCGGCCAAATCATGCCCGAACTAAAAAAGGAAGATTTCGAGCTTCGCGAAGACGGCGTCGCCCAAAACATTGACGTCTTTAGCCGCGACGAACTGGCGCTCGATGTCGCTCTCGTTTTGGATCTTAGCGATTCGATCGGTCCGTTCCGCGGCCCTTTGCGAGACGCCGCCAACACGGCTCTCGCTGCGCTCAAACCCGACGACGAAGTCGCCCTTTTCACCTTTTCCACCGACGCCCAACTCCGCGTGCCCTTCACCAAAGACAAGGCTTCCATCGCCGATCAGATCAGCACTTTCCGTGCCGGCGGTGCGACCAATGTCAATGACGCCATCTTTCTGCCCGCCCAATATTTCCTCAAGCTCCCGCCGAAAAGCCGCCGCGTCATTGTTCTCATCAGCGATGACGTCGGCACGGATGCCGGCGGACAGGGCACCCGCGACATCATCACCGAAGCGATCGCCTCCGACGCCGTTCTCTACAACCTCAAAATCCCCGGTTACAACCCGCCGCAGACTCTCTTCGCTGCCGGTTTAGTTCCTGGCCTCGTCAACATTCGCAAAGTCATCGACCAAACCGGCGGAGAAATCTTCGACGTCCGGGACGTCGCTCATCTCGACGACGCCTTCCGCGCCCTGATTCAGCGCATCAAAACCCGCTACACCTTGGGCTACTACACGCATGCCACCGCCGCCGAAGGCAAGCCCCACAAACTCGATATTCGCCTCGCTCCCATGTTCGGGAAAAAAGGCCGTGACTACGTCGTGCTCGCCAAGACCGGCTTCTACGTTCACTAGCCCCTTCCTTACGCAGAGCCAATTCGGCCCGTCCCGCGAAGCCGCCGAACTCGGCCTCCCAGACATAGCCGACGATCCCTTTGGCCCTTCCGCAGACAACGGCCAAGGAAGCAGCGGGGGAGGTGGTGGCTGCACCGAGGAAGATTCTTGGAGCTTTGCATCAAGTGCTCGGCAATTTCACGTCCGCTCCAGCTGGTTCGACTCCTGCTGGGATCGGAATAGCCGCCAACGTTTATGTTGAAGCCACTGGTCTATCCTCCGCCCAGTTCAATGCCTTAGTGCCCGACTCGACCGGCATCTTGCCCTGACTGATTCTTCGCGACTTACAACGCCAGATGCGCGGGAGTCTTCGGAACCGGTCCCAGTACTTGTCCGATTTACCGCGTCTACCAGGCACTGGCCCGGACACAATACGAATGGCAAGTGCCATCCAAGGCATAAACGGAGTAACGTCAGCAAATTCAGGCTCGCGCAGCGATTAGAGAGAACGGCTCACTTGCTGCAGCGGTCTGCGGGTTCGGGTGGAATGTTTGCTCCTGGTCCGGCTGGACCTGGATAGTTTCCTTGGATGCATGGAATCGCTTTCAGGTACTCGTAGATCGCACGAATGTCGTGGTCAGTCATGTTGCCATAGATGGGCCATGGCATGATTTGGAGAAGGTCACCGTCGAACGGAGGGAACGGAGGAAAGCAGTTTGTCGTTCTGGTAGCCGAACACTTTGGATGAAGGGCATCGAAATCTTTCCCTGTCCTGAGGACTGTGAGGAATTCTTCAAACGTGTGATCCCCTTCAGGTGGTCGATGGCGTCAAGTTGCGGGTGATAATGTGGGGAGAAGGCGGCCCCGATATCATGCCGAAATCCCGACCCCGCCCAGGTAGGTCGCCGGATTGATCTTCGTCGGCTTCTGGCCAAAGTAGGGGTTTCCGCCAGGGAGGAATTCAGTAGCGGGATCGGCGGAGTGTCAGCCATTGCAATCACCCTGTGCGTTGACAATATAACTGCCTAATCCCACCAACGCCCGGTTTTTCCCCTCCAGGTTCAGCGGTACGGGTGCGATGTCGAAACCCTGTTCAATCCTCGAATCGGAGTTGTCGCCGCGGTCATCCGCCCTTCCGCGCGGTGAACTCGTCAACATTCCGACCATCGCAACTCCGGCAAAAGCCATCGTCGCTCCCACAATTATCAATCGTTGTCCTCGTGTCATGTGATTTTCCTTTCCAATTCCCTCCGTGGACGTAACGACTATTTCTGGGGGGACGCAGAATGATTGGGAGGGAACGTTAAGTGCCAAATGTTAGAGACTGTCAAGGATGCGTACTGTTCAATTCTATACAGCTTGGGGAGATTTCTTGGTCGGGTGGGGTAACTCGTGTGAGAGTGCCCTCCGGCCAACGCGTGATGGAGTGAGGAAGTGTCTCAGAAGTTGATGGCTGAGGCGAAATGGCAAGGCTTTCCGTCGGGTGGAAAGGCGGAATCTTTGAGTCTCTTCAGTTCGTCTTCAATCGCCGAAAAGTCAGGAGGTATTTTTTCCTCTTTACCTGCGAACTTGCCAACGCCAAACGTCCTGCTCGTCTTCGCCAGGCCGTCGTCAATTCTGATGGTGTGCAATTCCAATTCCTCGTTACCTTGTGCCGCATAAATGAAGATGAACTGCCTCTCGGGTAACTCGAAGAAATGTCTTTGGATAATCAATCGCACTAGGTTCTTCACCACGTCCTGGCTGACTTTGGCCCTACAAGTGGGAATGTCGGTCACAGGCATCGGACGGTCTGGGTGTGCCTGTAGAATTAGTGAACCATCGCCGCGCACGAAGAACAGTTGAACCCAACCCTTGTGGATTGGCGGTTGGTAGACTACCGTCAGCCTTTGCAGTGCCGCATGGTCTTGGAGCAGTGGTTCCAGGTCAAGAGAGTGTCTTTCCGATTCAAACGCCTGCGGCAAGACGAACAGAAGGAAAGCGAGGACGACTCTCATATCAGTACTCTTTTTGATTCCATTCTAACGCAGCCGAGTTGTCTATTCTTTGCCCCGAAGTGAGCCAAGTCCTGATAATGTCGCGTTACCGGTAAGGTTCGTACCATCACCCTGACCGCAGACTTGCTCGCAACCCACTAGCCCATCGCCGCTTCTAACTCTTCGTTAGCTTGGGCATTGAGATGAGGGCGAAGTCTTGCCACGAACGCTTTGTCATGGACCAAGCCCCCGACCAAATCGCCCAAGGTTTCCTGCATCCAATACTCGCGACTCAATGCCATTTCGTTTGTGACTGAGTAGAACGATTCAAAAAGACTTGGGTCATCGCGGCGACGAAGCACTTCTTCGGCGAGAAGAGCGGAAGAGGTATAGGGTTCGGGCACCACAGGGTCGAGATTTTCTGGGTCGCTAAAGAGATGGATGAGATTCGGAAAATGTCCCCGAAGATACCGCACCACATCTGCGGGTTGCATCATCGGAACGGGAACTGCATCGTAGAGCCCATCGGGTCCAGAATATATCACCTTCCTGTTCAGGTCCTGGTTAGTCGGAAAATCGGTAAAGTTCGGGCCAGTACCCACTTCGGCGATAACCGCGTTAAATCGGGACATAGGCAGTCGGCCCGACCTCCTGCTCGCGATTATTTGGGAATAAGCCAGCGATAGCCCTGACGGCCCACATGCCACGTCGGACAGTCTGGACCTGCCAAACTACGCTTTGAAATCAGCCTGGATTGGTTGTGAAAAAGGGCAGTCACTCGTTGCTTTCGGAGTCGTGCAATGGCTAACTATTAATATTATAGTTGCGGACATTCTGGCAATGACCTTCAAAATGAAGCTATTTGCGATTCTTTGGCTGGCTGGGATGGTGGGTGTTCTCTCTATCCTGCTCATCGATTTGTCCGCTGTGATCGCCAGTCTTCCGGTGCGAGCGGGGACGAAGATCCCGCCAATCACGCCGGCCCTGAAGCTCCTAACCTTGGTTCAACCGGGGATTCTCTTGATCCTCGCGGTTCTACTAGGTGTCGCGCTGGCTCCTAAGGTCCGTCTCTCGTCGCCTATAGCTGAAGCGGCTGCTAGCGGCAGGCAGTTACGCCGGCCTCTATTACCGCAAATCATTCCTGGTCTCCTTGGCGGTATGATGGGTGGCGTCGCCATTGTCTTGACGGCCCAACTTTGGAAACCGCTTCTAGCGCCTGAGGTGATTGCGCGAATCGCAGGATTCGGCAAACTCCTACCGGTTCCGACGCGCCTGCTGTATGGCGGAATCACCGAAGAATTGCTGATGCGTTGGGCTCTGATGACGGTGCTTGTATGGGCAATCTGGCGGCTGTTTCAAAAGGGGCGAGAGCGGCCGAACTCCAGTTGCTATGTGAGTGCGATCCTGATTTCGTCGGTGGTATTCGGCGTTGGTCACTTGCCGGTGGCCTTCTTGGTGGTACCCAATGTCACGTTGTCCTTGGCTGGTTACGTAATCGTCGTAAATTCCGCATTTGGCTTCGTGGCAGGCTATCTGTACTGGAGGAAAGGGCTTGAATCGGCAATGATTGCCCATATGTGTACTCATCTTGTAATATTGACCGCGAGTTGTCTTGGAGCGTATTTTTGAGCTCACACAGTTGAAGCATTCGTGGTCAGGGTTCTGAATTTCTGAACCTTTGGTAAGGGCGGCGGCAGATGGAGGAAAGCATGATCAGGAGCCGAACTGCTTTTGTTTTCTTACTCGTTTGCGGTCTCGTAGTCCTCGGATCAGTGTCGGGTCAGCAAACGGACGCATCCCGCCCCGGTTGGATCAGTGACGAGAGTTGCGGAACCCAACATACGAAGCCGGGTCGCGCGGATTGTGTGCAGAAATGCTGGCGTGGAGGTGCTTCGGTGGGGCACCCGGAATGGAAACCCCAACGGGCCGTCTTTGTGGCAGACGATGATCAAGGAATCTGGATTGTCGGCAACCCTGAAGCCGTTAGGAACTTGCCTGCTACACACGTGGTGCTGGCAGGCAAATTCGACTGTGCGAGGAAGACCATTCACGTCGAGAAGATCGCACCTGCTGCGCACTAGCGCGGTCCAAAGTACGGGTCACATCCTGGTAAGTTCGCGTAATCGGACGTGTTCGGTCCAGTGTCCACATGGCAGTAGCACCTTGGCGCTAGTGGCTATTTGCAAGAGGCGGCGGTTCGGTTAATGGAAGATCGACCGTGATTGGGGCGTGATCAGATAGGGATTCCTCGGGACCGCTGTTGAGTTCCATTAGTGTCCAGGCGAAGTGCGGAGCGAACTGATATTTCCCACCGGGTTTTCGGGAATCAGTAGCGAGACCCTTGACGAAGAACCAGTCGAGTCTGTATTCACCGAACAACCCGCCGTAGGTCTTGGCGAGCGCAAAAGTATAGCGGAATCCTTTGCTGCTGCGCTGGTTGGAATCGCTGAGCGTGCCGCCTCTGCCTTCAGCGCTGCGCTCGTCCTCACCGCGAAAATCGAAAACATGGCCATCGTCGAATCGAAACTTGTTGCTCTCCTCAAAAAGCTTAGCATCTTTCTTGCGGGAGACTATGGGCACATCAAAGCCAGTAGGATCATTCTTATTACGCATGATGTTGACGGGCATGAACAGGATGGTAGGCGCCCCGGTGGACCATTTGACAGCTTGAATGGCCCATTTGTCGTAATCCTTGACGCGATCGGTGAGCACCTTGGAGACCGACACTGGGGCGTTGTCGGTGCCGGTCGTGTTCAAATCACCGCCGAGAATAACGGGATTATGGTCGGTGCGGATCCAGTCGAGGATTTGCATGGCCTGTTTAGCGCGGCACCCGGGCTTACATTTGTTCTCAAGGTGAGGGGCGACAACGGTTACAGCGCCGGTGGGAGATTCGGGTACAGCGAGTTCGACGAAAAGCGCTGTGCGGCCGCCTCGCCGAATCTCGCGGGCAATTCTTTCCATGAAGGCGACGTTGGCAGCTTTGCGGCGCCCGGCCTCCAGCTTGGAAATTTCCTTTTTTTCGCTAGCGTACCAGTCATAACAAACGGAAAGCGGGCGCAGCGAGGCTTTACGAATGGGATAGCGGCTTAGGACCGCCGTGCCGTGCATGCCGAGATATCTGGATTTGTCCGCATCAAAGGATTTCTGAATGTCGGCTTGAGCCTCCTTGTCTTCCAACTCGACTTTTTCTAGGCCGAGATTCAGGGGATCGAGTTCCAGGAACTCGACACCATAGGCGTAATTCATATTGAGAGCTTTGGCAAGGTCGCGCGTGACATCACGATAGTCGGTGCGGGTAACTCCATAGTCGACCTCGTTGAGAATGAGGACATCCGCGGGTTGGAGGACGTCGAGTTGCTGCTTCACGACCTTTAGCTGGTCGGAAGTCAGAGGTTTGGTCTTGGGATCCTTCTTTTCAGCAAGGACCTGATCAAACTTTTCCGGCTCAGAGAGCGCGATACGAATCTGATCGAAGTGAATACCGCGTTCAATGTTCCAGCAAATGGCGCGAAGCAAGGGGCCAAGTTCCGGCGAAGAGGGACGCTTCGGCTTGGCACCCTTGAAATAGGCCTCGTTGTTGAGAAAAGGAGTGTTAAGGAGATGTTCGAGTTTTTCCGCAAGTGCGGGTGAAGGAGGATCATTCTTTTCGAGGTCTACAAGTTCTCCGAACGTGAACAGGTCGGGCTTGGAAAAGCGAACGAAGTCGTCTTGCGCTGCAACGAGGTGATGGGAGGCTGCAAGGACAAAGAGAAATGAGAGACCGGCGACAACACAGCTAGAGCACAATAAGGACACGCGAGGCGTCGCCGCCTTGAAGATTGGTCGACCCATAGTCTAATTCCCTCCATGAAAAACGCAAGCGGGATGGCTGGGAGCATACCACCATCAATGCGTTTCGCCTCGAATTTCGGGACTATCCTACGCCTGACCTCCCGCCGCGCGGTTCTCCGGAAACAGGCATCCAGACGACGTCGCTCGCCTGCTGCGTCAGGCGGCAAGATGCAGCAAACAGGGAAATGCCCTACGGGTATCGGCTCGATGTGAGCGGTGGTGACTATGCACTCGTACCCACAAGGACGCGGAATTCAAACGGTGATCTTGAAGATTTACTGCCACTGCTAGATCGGAACGTGACTATTCCTTTGGGGACGCGCAGGATTGCTGAATACGCAAATCTGATGACAGACGAACTTAGCAAGCAGACAGGGTTGCACATCGGTTGCTGTCAAAGGTTAGTGGCAGGAGTTCCCTGGGGGATGGCGAAAGTCAGGTTTGAAGCCGACAACAAGCCTGCCCGCGAGGTCTTGAAGTGGCTCATCCTCAGTGAGCAGCAAGCGAACTCCCAAGCATCCAGTAGGCACCCCGATTACGACCATTGGGTCGTCAGCTGTGACGGAACGGGAGCCCCATGGTGCTTCATAGAGGTCGAAGGTAAGTTCTCGTCACGGTGCCCATAGCACCAGTCATTTTCCTTTCGATGATTATTGTCGTCAGGCGATTTCACTCAGTCCGCCGTCTCGCTTCTTTGGGCGAATCACGAGCAAACTCGAAGTAATCGAACAAGCCTGGTAAGTTAACAAAGAGGTTAATTATACAATTACTTACTAGCGTTAATCAGGCCTGTGCACGGAGCTAATTCCAAGCACAGAGGTCTTAGCAAACAGCCACGCTGAAAAGGGTGTCTTCATAGGTCCCACAAAAATAAGCGCTTACACGAGGGAGAATCCAAAATAATTTCTTGTGGGTTTTCGGCCGGGCCGTTTTCTGATTCAAGAGCAGGCGGCACATTTCGGCTCTTGAGTTGCAGTTCCAAGGTTACGGGCTGCATGTGGTTGAGGTCCTCGCATAGGTGCCGGGCAGCATAGTCGATTTCGCGATTCGTAGATCCGCTACCATGTCCAGTAGGACCCACAAGAAATTTTCTTAAAACGCGCGAGAAGGTGGCTGTTTGCTAAGACCTCTGAAGCAACGAACGTCTCTGATTGGGTTGACCTACCCGGCGGTTTGCCGAGCCTCGAGAACTGGCTGCGTTTTGGTAGAGCGAACCTTCTCTAGTTCGTACGCGAGCCCTGTTACGTCGAACTGTGTTGTGACCCCGGGTTCGACTTCTAAAAGCATCGTCTTGTGCTCCATCATATCTTGAATAAGGAGTTGGTCACCTCCAACAGAAGCACTGGTGGGGCCTTCCAGCACTGGACCGATGGGAACGTCTGTCTTGGCGGGGTATGACCATAAGACGCTGTATAGGTTCTCCGTGGCGAACCCCAGTTGGTCCCACTCGATGCGTTTCTCTAGTCCGTCCTCAAATTTCACACGGAGATACATTAACTTGCCTTTGGCCGGCAGGTTATGGACTGACTCCCAGTGCCCGTGCCTGACGAAAGACAAAAAAGAATACGATCCCTTCTGGAGAACGATTAAATCAAATTTGCGGTCTAACGAAGTACGCTTCAGCGTAACAGCGTTGCCGACCCCGTCTTTGACATTTTCAGAGCGCCAGGCTTGCTGCTTTGTCTGTCCGACCGACGGTACGGAAAGCGCAGGCGCTGGCTCTACAGCGGGAGAGGTACTGGCTGGCGCAACCGACGCCTTCACCACTGCCGGTGCGCTTTTCGAGACGGCTTTCTCGGAATTTCCTGAGCAGCCTAAAATAGTAAACAGTATGCCTGTCGACACCAATAAAAGGACCCTTGTCATCCTTGTCTCCTCACAAACTGTTCGACGATTGTCAAAGGCTCAATGTTTTAAGTTTGAGGTTCTTTGTGCAAACCTCGAATAGCCCGAAGGTACAGGTGTGCTCATGTGTGAAACTGACGGTTCCCACACACTATAAAAGGGCGCCCCTTTGGAGTAGGTTTTGAGTGCGAGCTCGATTCTGCAGTTCATCGACGGGCTGCGCGGAGATGTGCGCGTCACGTTTGAAGAAGGAACCTGGGCAGCCTGGTTGTACGAGCCAGGTCCGTGTGCGGTTGTGATTTTAGGAAAATGTGAAAGAATGACTCAGTGAACTGGCCACGAGACTGACCGAACGACAGTTCTTGACTGGATGGCAAAATGCAGATTCGCCATCTTCCGACGACATGCCACCTGCGCGCCTATCAAAGCGAAGCGTTGAATGCGGTTTGCGATGCCTACCGGTCCGGCAAACGGCGTGTGATCGTTTCATTGCCCACGGGCACCGGGAAAACGGTGGTGTTCGCTCATTTCCCGCGCGTTCTCAAGATGAAGAAACGATTACTCGTGCTCGCCCATCGGGAGGAACTGCTGCTGCAGGCGCGGGATAAGTTTCGATCCATTGATCCCGAATTGAAGGTGGAGATTGAACAAGCCGGCAGTCGCGCCGCTGACGATGCGAAGGTGGTCATTGCTTCCGTACCAACGTTAGCTCGCAGCGGCGCTCGCTTGTCGCGGCTGCAGCCGGATGAGTTCTCCATCGTGGTTGTTGATGAAGCGCACCACGCAGTCGCACCTAGCTACCGGCGCATCTTCGATCACTTCGGCCTGTTCGAACCCAACGTTTCCCGCTACCTGATCGGTTTCACTGCCACGCCGCGGCGCGGTGATAAGCAAGGACTCGGCGAAGTATTTCAGGAGGTCTGTTACGCACGGGACATGCGCGAGATGATTGCGGACCGTTACCTGTGTCCCATTACAGGCTGGCGCGTGGCCAGCGATTTGTCCCTTGATCACGTGAAAGTCCGACATGGCGATTTTATCGAAAGCCAGCTCGCACACGCGGTGAATATACCCCTGCGCAACAGTTTGCTGGTGAAAGCCTATCGAGATTTCGCACCGGGAAGACGCGCTATCGTCTTCTGCGTGGACGTGGCGCACGCTAAGGACGTGCATCGCGTGTTTGCCGAGGCCGGGATTCGAGCGGCGACGGTCTGGGGCGCACTTTCAAGAGATCAGCGCCGCTCGACTCTAGCGGCGTTCTCGGCAGGAGAGATCGATGTAGTTACCAACTGTAATGTGCTGACCGAGGGTTTTGATGAACCGCGCGTCGATTGCGTAATCATGGCGCGGCCGACGAAATCGAAGCTGCTTTACGCGCAAATGCTCGGGCGCGGCACGCGGCTGCATCCTGGAAAGAAGGACCTCGTGGTCATCGACGTTGCCGACAACTCCAGAACCCATCAATTGCCGGGCTTGCACACCTTGTTCAATTTGCCGCTCAACATGAATCTGAAGGGCGGCAATGCCCTGGAGGTCGAACGACAGATCGAACGATTCAATCGGACGCAGCCGTGGATCGATATATCGCGCATCCGGACACCTGAAGATCTCAAGGTCGCTGCGGAACGGATTGAGTTCTTCAACTTCGACCCGCCAGCGGAAATACGGGCCTACACACAGAATACGTGGCAGGCCGTGCCCGCAGGATACCGGCTCGGCCTCCCCGAGGGCGAATGGATTTCGATCGAGCCCAATCTCCTCGACGCGTGGGATATTCGACTTTCCTCGGTTCGCCAGAGCTCAGTATTATTGTTGAGTCGCGCCACAAGTCTGGCCGCGGCGGTTGCATCCGCGGACCGTTTTGTGGTCCTCCATCGTCCCGACGCGCGGCGGCTGGTTGAACGCTCGGCCCACTGGAGAAACGAACTCCCCAGCGACAAACAAAAACAGGTTCTTGCCCTTAACAGGATTCCCGTGCCCCAAGGGCTTACACGCGGGCAGGCCGCCCAAATGATCTCGCAACTTGTGTCTGCGCACCGGGCTCCGGCAAACACGCAAACGACGAACGCTCCTGCTAACAACCAGGACCTGAAATCCCGCAGTCGAGCCCGCGAGACCTATCACTCAAAATCGTAGGCGGTCACCGAGCTCGGATCGAACCCTTGCGCGCCGGGTCAGCCGTTTTCACGCGTAATCCGCGCCGAAGCCGGGTAGGCAGCCCTGTGTGCATCAGGCTCCGTAGCATCTTTTCCATTTCTTGCCACTACCGCACGGGCACGGGTCGTTGCAATTCTGGTCGTCCGCGAAGGAATTGTCTGCGTTTTCAAGGTGCGGGCACACAACTGCCTCAGCAGTGAGTGACGCATGGACAATAGCGAATCTAAGCTCCGCACGGGCTTTTTTCAGCGATTCCAACAAACTCTGTTCGGAGTACCAAGGGTTCTTTTCTGCCTCGAGCCGACCGGCCTTGCTGTCTCGATATTGGTAAGAGATCGACACAGTCGGCCGGAGGGCGTCCTGTCCCGCTTCCTGGCGAAGGCGAATTGAACGATAGAACAGCTTCCTGGCACAGGCGTTTCGGATTGCAGCAGTATCGGTCGTTGATCAGCCAAGTTTCCTGTTCATGAGTAAACTCAAGCCTCCTGGCAAAGGGGAAAATGTCGAAATATGCGACCATGGTGCCAGCCAGGATTCGGGTGGAAACGAGACCTCGCAGTCTCGCAGTCCCTGCTTCTTGGCCCAGGTGCTCAATTTCATGTACCGTGCGATGCGAGTCGTGCGACCAGCGTGAAACCCTCGCGGAAGCAGGAATCAACTATGTCTTATCGGGGCATGGATTGAGCAACGGACACCATTGCAGGATCTGTGGGCGCGTGCGGCCGAACGAGCAGTTTCCCGGCAAGGGCCACAAAATTCATGTGTGCAAACGCTGCCAGAGGGTGCCAAAAAGCGAACGGCGGGCCGTGGAAGACCGGGACGATATCTTTGGGTTTATGCACCAATCTCATATTTCCAAGAAAAACGTGGCTCGTTTGGAACAATTGGCGAAGTCGGAGACGCCGCAAGTTGCCAGCCTTGCCGCGATTGTTTTGGAGGTAGCGCGGGTCACACCCTGCAAGTGCAGAAGAGTCAGAATCCTTGCCCGTAACCATCGGGACCTACTGCGCAGGTTGGGTGAAACCGGCCTGGTTTTTGCCCACACTTGGGACCGGCTGCCACCGGAAGTCTTAGCACAAATGCATTTGGAAGAAACAGAGGTCTCTGTAAAAGAGGATAAAGCGAAGTTGCTTGCACCAGAGATCTCGAGAATCATGCCTTGCCCGCTCCAGAAGACTCAGCAACCTGAGCAACCCTCAAACCTATCGTGGTGCCTTGATTAGCTGACCAGGCACGAAAAGGAGTGGACGATGCCACTAGCAGCTAAGGTACGCTTTCTGCAGTAGATGGGCCACAATCGCATGCGGTTGTGGCCCATCTATGTACGGCTTCTCGATAAACCATGGGTGGTCACCGGTTCCGAGCGCTGCTAACCGTTCACCTACTTCATCGCCAGAAGAATCGGCACGCTCTCGACCAGTTGAGGCGCCGCAGCGATCTGTGTCCGCTCGTCTTTAGGCACGGCAAAGTTCACGACCAGGTTCGCAATAGCTAAGTGCAGCGACGTGATTCTGTAGCGTCCCCCGGTGCGCACGGCGACGAGCATATTCTTCTCACCGATCCTCGCGCCCAGATCTTGCATCGAGGTGATCGTCTCGCCGATCCGGCCCTGTGGGGCGAGGGTAACGAGGTAGACTGCGCCGCTTGCCGAGTTTGCTGAGTGAACGGAAAAGGTATAGTTCCCTGGCGGCAAAACAGCATTCCCCCACTTTGCCTCGAAGGGCAGAGTGAAGCTTCCGGCCGCCTTCGCCTGCGCGTTCGCCGTGCCCGTGAAGATGCCAGCCAGCGCAAGCGCGGCGATTGTCAACATCCCATTCCGAAGTGCTTTCATGGTGGGTCTCCTTCACAAATTTGAATCAGATTTCGCGGGGCCTTTTACGACTCGCGCGATGTCGCGACTGTGGCGCACATGGGCCGGGGACTTCAATGGACGGCGGCTCCCAGCCTCATGGAACGTTTGTCCCTTGGTTACCGATTGAAAAGAAAGGCCGAATCGAGATAACTCCCTCCTCAGTGGCCTCTCCTGACCCGAAGAGTCCGGAAAATGGACAAAATCAACAGACAAAGGAAGGTGCAGCAGGGGAAGGTTGAGTATTTCAAAGGACTGAGCGAAGTGCAGTGGAAACGGAAGGTTAGGGCGATTCGGGAGGCCCCGTCCGGACGTTGGCAAACATTTCCAGGCTGGACCCGCGGATCGCTGGCCTGGAATCAGCGTACTTGCAAGAACTTTTCCGATTTTTGGATTATAAGGAGTTGGCGAAGCGCGTTGATTGAGAAATGGCTTTCTTCTGCGCAATACTTGCGATTTCTGTGCCAGAATGGGCGGCGTTTTGATTGCAGTCTTGGGCCTTTCAGGCTACAGCCTGGCTATTAACAGAAAATTCTCGGCATCGAAAGGGGCCGTCTCATGCGGCAAACGGTAGAGGCGATTTGCACATTGACAGCGTTATTCGCAGTCCTCGTGGCTAATGCACAGGTGGCCAACACACCGGTGCCTCGGTACGACTTGCTGCTCAAGGGGGGCCACGTCATTGATCCCGCGAACGGCTTAGACGGAAAAAGGGACGTTGCTGTTCTGGTGGGCAAGGTCGCAGCCGTTGAAAAGGACATTCCCGCCAACGAAGCACTGAAAGTTGTGGATGTCTCAGGTCTTTACGTCACGCCAGGCCTGATCGACATCCACTACCACGTTGGGCACGGAGGCGCACCGCTCAATTGGTTCGCTCCCGACTCGCCGGATCACGAAGTTCCGGCCCTCGCTGCTCTGCTCACCGCTGATCCGCGCTCGCAACTTGCTCCGCTCGGCGTTCCAGCGGATTTGGCCTTGCAGTCCGGCGTAACCACCATCGTTGACGCTGGAACGGCGGGGGCGGACACCTTTCTCCAGGAAAAGGAAGAAGTGATCGACCACGCGAAGGTACGTGTGCTGGCGTTTCTAAACATCGTGGCCGATGGCATGACAGGGGGATTGGAACAGACCGTTGACCAAATGGATGTGAAGCGCTGTGCTGACACCGTCCTCAGATACTCGGACATCATCGTGGGTGTAAAAACGGCTCACTATTGGACCCAGAAACCCCTGGAGGAATTGCATCCCACCTGGGCCGCTGTCGATCGAGCGGTCGCATGTGGAGAAGCAGCCAAGGTTCCGGTTATGTTTGATTTCTGGCCGCGCCCGGAGAGGAGCTATGCGGACCTCATTCTCGAGAAGGCTAGACCCGGAGACATTCATACCCATGTGTTTGCGCAACAGTTCCCGATCGTTCTCGAGGATGGGAAACTCAATCCGATCCTGCAACAAGCGCGAAACCGTGGAGTAATTTTCGATGTAGGCCACGGAGCGGGCAGCTTCTGGTTCCGCAATGCCGTGCGCGCCGTCAAGCAGGGATTTGTTCCCGACTCCATGTCCACGGACTTGCACACCGGCGATTTCTTAATTCTCAGCATGAGCAATGTGATGTCCAAGTTTCTGAGCATGGGTGTACCACTGAGCGATTTGATCCGGCGTGCCACAGTCAATCCTGCGCACGAAATTCACCGGCCAGAGCTTGGGACTTTGTCGATCGGCAAGGATGCCGACATCGCTGTTCTGGACGAATTGCACGGTCATTTCGGCTACATTGACTGCGGTTACGCCAAGATGGAAGGCACCTCCCAAATCGTAGCGCGAATGACCATTCGCGCAGGACGAATTCTCTACGATCCCTCGGGCCTCAGTATGGTCCAGTGGGAAAAAGCTCGTCCGCAGTATTTCAATATTCCCATGTTGCAAGGTTCGCTGCCGGCAACCGCCGACAGCTACCCGAGAAATTAAAAAGGAGGAAGCATGGAATCGATCAGCCGTCGACAACTTTTTCGCGAGGGGAGCCAGGCACTAGCGGGTGGCGTGTGCATCGGCCGCCTATTCCCTGTGAATGGCTCGACGCCTCCTACAGGTGCCGTAGATTATTACCAGAAACTTGGCGTAACTCCATTCATCAACGCCGCTGGCACCTATACGATCCTATCCGCGTCCATCATGCCGGAGGAAGTGCAAGCAGCGGTTGCTTGGGCGGCACAAAAGCCTGTTCACCTGATGGAACTCCAAAAGGCCGCCGGCGAGTACCTGGCGAGGCGTCTCCGCTGCGAAGGGGCGTTGGTCACTTCGGGTGCTGCAGCTGCAATTACGCTCGCGACAGCGGCGTGCATCACTCGGGGTAACAAATCCGCGATTGCAAATATTCCCGCCGAAATGCAGGGGTTAAGGAACGAAGTCATCGTCCAAAAGACGCATCACTATGACTACGATCACGCGATTCGCGACTGTGGCGCGCGCTTCATCGATGTGGAGACGCTCGATGAATATGAACGGGCGTTCACCGAACGCACAGTAATGACCCAGTTCTTCAATGCTGCCGAGGGTGGCCGGATAGGCAGGGAAGATTGGGTCCGCGTCGCCCACAAGCATGGGGTGCCGTGCTTCAACGATGCTGCTGCCGATGTGCCGCCTATTTCCAACCTCTGGAACTATACGGAAATGGGGTTTGATCTGGTGGCTTTTTCCGGTGGAAAGGGTATTCGCGGACCGCAATGTACTGGGTTGCTCTTGGGGAAGAAAGATTTGATCGACGCGGCACAATTAAACAATTCACCCTACTCGAACACCATCGGCCGTGGGATGAAAGTCGGGAAGGAGGAGATCATTGGCCTCGTCGCTGCCGTGGACTGGTTTCTTAAACAGGACGATGCCGCAATGGAAGCGGAATATCGCGCCCGAGCGCAGCGAATCGCAGAACTCGTTCAAGGCATTCCCAGCGTTGAAGCAAGAATTTTCATTCCCCCTGTTGCGAACCATGTCCCACACTTGGTGATTACTTACGACCTGAATCGAATCAAACTGTCAGCAAGAGAGGTGATGCAAAAGATGCGCGAAGGAGTCCCCCGCATTGAACTGAACCCATCCACAGGCGGAGGCCCCGCCAGCGCCGGGCTACCGGGAGGCAACAACGCGATTGTTGTGGGCGTCTGGATGCTGCAACCGGGAGAAGATCAGATTGTCGGGAGGCGGCTTCAAGAGGTCTTTGGAGAAGGCGCGAAATGAGCACCAACAACGAAATAGCGAGACCGATGCCAAGCACGAGTAAGTCCGTTGCTCAACCATGCCCATATGTAAGACATAGTTGATTCCTGCTTCCGCGAGATTGGTTTCGCGCTGTCGGTGAGACCGGCACCAGAGCCTTCCTCTCGCTGATTCGGGCGCAACTTGCCCGGTGGACCGTTTAACAGCAGAGATTCTTCAGGTCACGCCTTCTTCTGTGGTGGGAGTTCCTGGGAGCTACTCAACCATTTGCCAGGACCGCTAGAGTTAACGTCGTTAGCGGGAAGCCCAAGACTAGGTGTGGCCAGCGGTCTTTCCCCGCTTTTTGAGCATATACGGGCGATGCTGGCCTAGTAGCGCAAGTACTTTTGCTCGCGAAAACTGGAACTTTTGTGGCTCGGGGCGTGGTAGCAATTCTCCGTTCGGCCCGATTTGACTGGTTATTTCGAGCCACTCCTCAGCCGATTCGGCTACTTGCACTGCCGCGAGCCCTAGGTCCCGGGGCACGTGATCTTCGCCACCTCCCGGGCACGCGCAGTATGTCAAGACCATCCGTTCGTCTGGCATTTCAAGCAGGATTTTCCGAAAGTCCGCTTCCGACATTTCGCAGTCCTTCCAGCGTTCCTGGCAAATTTGTCTTTCCCGCAATTCCTTCGCTAACTGATGAAGGTCCATTGGGTTGCCTTTCTTTGCAAATTTATTGCCGCGGGCTTGACGCCCGGCGATTTCCCCATTCTATATTATGCCCAATAGGGCATTTGAGAAGAGACGCATACGAAGATTCTCCCGCGAGGGCCTCCTGCGACATGCTCCGCTCAGCTGGCAGACAGCAATCATCCGGAAAGAGTTTTAGCCAGCAACGAGGTTGTGGCCTCAGAGCCGCTCACAATACGGGGGCGAATCGCCTTAGGTGTGACCGAGCCTGACGGCTCGCAGCTTCGTGAACGCAAAAGTGGACGAGCGCGCTTGCGTCCCAGAACGCCGTTGTTTTCTTCTTTACAGCTCTTCTTCTCTGTCGACCACAAGCGCTTGAATGGCCTTATTCACCGCCCAACACTGCCCGTTGGAATTTTCAGAAGTTGCTTAATGTCAAGACGCGTCTCCGGGAGGCCTAGCTTTCCAGACGCAACCAGCTTGAGTTCTTGATCGTCGGCACCTTCAGCTGAGAAAGGAACAAGCTTCGCCGCGGGAAGGTTGCAGTCTCGGATCACTACCTCTTCGCTGCCCTTGGCAAAATGTAAGATACTTGCTGAGCCGATTTATGGAGCAGGAATAGGCTTTCCACAAAGGTCGTACCTGGACCGTGCCCGCAGGCAATCTCTCTAACCATTCTGCGGGCGACTCCCGCTGGCCGAGGTGCTACACCATTTGCGAAGGAGTGTAAGGACTATCCTTTGATGAGTCGATTCTTGTTCAGGTCGCTGTCGGAAATTGTTGATGCATCCAGGAACTCGCTCCTCAGATGCAATTCCCCAACGTAAGCCGGTCGTGCCATTCACCTTATGAATGACTATCATTCACAGCATGAATAGAAAACTATCTCCCGTCATCTGCAAGAGGCCGTCGTGGAGCGCTTGCACGTGATGCCGGCGGTGTTCGTAATGGGAGCACGGCAAACCGATAAGAGCACACTGGCTGTTCTCGTCGGAGTACGCAAATGACCAGTGGAATCGACCCTTACGCCGTGCTGGCTAAATACTACGATGGCGCCTACGCGGCCATGACAGATCTCATCGATGGGCCTTTCTATGTGGACCTGGCACAGCGCATCGGCGGGCCGGTTCTCGAAATTGGTTGCGGCACCGGCCGCGTGCTGCTGCCCATCGCCCGTGCGGGCACCACCATTCACGGTGTCGACAGTTCTCTGCCCATGCTCGGCATTCTTCGCGAGAAGATCGAGCGGGAACCTCCGGATGTGCGCGAACGGATTCGCACCCATCACGGTGACATGCGCAATTTCCGCCTCGAAAAGAAATATCCATTGGTGATTATTCCGTTCCGGCCTATGCAGCATATGCACTCTATCGAGGAGCAGGTCCGCGCCCTCACCACCGCAGCATTTCACCTCCCTGAAAAAGGGATTCTGGCCTTCGACGTCTTCTACCCGAAATTCGAAGTGCTACAGGCACGGCTCGGCGAGGAAATCCTGGAGATCGAGTGGACGGATCCCTCTGCTATGAACCACATCGTGCGGCGCTACTACCGGAAAGATGCGGTCGACAAAATCCACCAGATCTACACGCTTACATTTCTTCTCCGAACCTACGAAGACGGAGACTTAATTCGTGAGGAATGCGAGTCGCCGACCCTCTCCTACTACACCTATCCGCATCTCCGGGCGCTTTTCCTGTTAACGGGACTGGAAGTTGTGGAAGAGTGCGGCTCTTTCAGCAAGGCGCCGCTCGACAATAGCGCCACGGACATGATCTTCCTGCTGCGACGCACAATCTAGCACCTGCCCTCGCGGAGACATCAGGTCGGTGTGTGCTCTTGCACATCGAGGCTGCCGTTACCAACGCGTGGACAACAGGGGGCAAGCCCGGCGTTCGGATACCGGTCCGTGCGTCTAGCGGCCTTACTGGGCTTCGCCGGCACGGCTAGCCTCTCCGCCATCCCAGTCGGTCTCCTGTTTAGTCTTTGACCAAGTCCTTTGCGAACTACTGCCCGTCACTGGGAAGTGCCGATGTATAATTGGTACTAGTACTACTAGTCCTGTCCCAGGAGGGCTGGCGATGTTTCGTGATGTAGCGCAAAGGGTTAGCAGAAACCTATGCCTTGGCATGATGCTGATTCCCGTCAGCTTCGCGATAAGCGAACTGCTCATCGGGTGTGGTGCCGGGGCTTCTTGGATGGGTCCGAACGATTCTGCAGTCACACACTTCGCGTACACCAATAGCCCGCTTGTGGCTACTTTTGTTCCAGCGAGTAGGTCCATTCTAGACGCGTATTTCGGGATGACCATTCACCGGCTGGTCGCAAACCCCACGTCATCGACGGCGGCGGTGCCATTCCCCGCATTCCCAATTCACACGTTCCGCCTCTGGGATGTGGTGAACTGGGCGACGCTGGAACCGGCGGATGGCCAGTACAATTGGACCACGATGGATGACACGATTGCGTCCGCTGAACGAAATGGGGTACGGGACTTTATTTTTACTCTCGGCTACGTGCCACCGTGGGCGTCGAAAAACCCAGCTGATCCCTGCGGATCGACGGGGGCGGCAGGGACATGCGACGCCCCCGACATGCGAGCGTTTGACGACTTCCTTACTCAGCTGGTTCGACGCTACTGCGGTGTGGTGCAATATTACGAAACGTGGAATGAGCCGAACCTCACGGATTTCTGGAACGGAACAGACGCGCAACTTCTGAGCATTGCAAGGGACCTATACCAAATCGCGAAGGACCCCGCCAATTGCGGCTGCACAAACGGCGTTTGCGCTCCTGGCGGTGGCGTCAATGCGAATAAGGTCCTATTGCCCTCAGTCAACCGCATCAACGAGCCTAATCTGAGTTGGCTCGATAGCTATTTATTTTTGGCGGCAGCAGGCGGGACCTATCCGTATGCGGATGTTGCCTCCTTTCATGGCTATGGCTACACACAACCCGAGGACATCGTGCAAGGCGTGGCGCAACTAAAGAAAACGCTCGCAAGACATGGCCTGTCATCGCTTGAGATATGGGACACCGAGGCAAGTTGGGGAACCACAACAGTTAACGACCAGGAACAAGAAGCATCATGGCTGATGCGCTTTCACGTAGTTCAGGCGGTATCGGGGGTGTCGCGCCTGGTTTGGTATGCCTATGATAACTGCGCTTGGGGAACCTTATGGGGACCCGCATGTGGCGATTCGTCAGATAATTGGCAAGGCGTCAGGCTACCCGGCGAGGCTTATGCTACGGTCGAGGGTTGGATGGTTGGGGCCACGCTTGATCATTGTGACCAATACCAAGACGGCCTTTGGGCGTGCGAGTTACAACGGGCAGGCGGTTATGAGGGTTGGGTCCTGTGGGACAGCACCGGAGCCAGCCGCTCGGTTCGCATACCCAATAAACTGCAGCTAACGGAATACCGCGATTGGCAAAACAACATCAGTGTTCTGCCAGAGGAAATCACGGTTGATCAAATGCCCGTACTCGTCGAGAACTGATTGCGAGGAGATGAGATTGGTTGGTCGGAATCCGACGGCCATCAGCTTCGGCCTTCCCGAATCCAGTTCGGCACCTGCATTAGTCGTTGCGAGGCCTGCTCAGCGTTCACTCTACACGGAAGGCTTGCCGGAACGAATCAACAGTTATCAACAGTTGTGACCACGTGCTGGTCGCATTTGATCTTGCTATAATCTTGCCCTCTGCACGAAGGCAGAACGCGGGACCATAGCATGGTGGCAGCCGCTCCGTCCGCAATTACGCACCCTCTAAGACGTCCTCCCGGCCCCAAGGGCCATTTCCTCCTTGGCAATCTGGCCGCTGTCTCACGCGACTGGCTGGGATTCTATTCGCGTTGCGCTAAGGAGTATGGCGACGTTGTGCAACTTCGCTACCTTCACGTTCCTATCTGCTTGCTGATGCATCCTCGCGACATCGAATATGTGCTGGTCACAAATCCCGGGAACTTCACCAAGTCCGCCGATTATCGCGCCCTCGCTCGCGTTCTCGGGAATGGCTTGCTAACCAACGAAGGCAAACCGTGGCAGCGCCAACGAGGCCTGATCCAGCCGGCCTTCCGCCGCGAAAACATCTTGTCCTATGCGCCGCTCGTGACTCGCGCCGCCGGCCGCATGCTCGCTTCCTGGACCAGCGGCGAATCACGCAACGTTCACGAGGACATGATGGGCGTGACGCTCCAGATCGTCGCACAATGCCTGTTTGGAGCGGAGGTCACCGGCGTCGCCGAACGTGTCGGCAAAGCCATGCAAGTTGTAACCGACAGGTTCATGGCGGATGCCAGCCAGGCTCTCCTCCTCCCGTTTGACCTTCCGGACTTCCTGGCGCCAGCGCGGCGCCGCGCCATCAGTGACCTGAACAAAATCATCAACGGCATCGTCGGCGAGCGTCGCGCCTCGAATCAGCCGCGCGGAGATTTGCTCGACACTCTTCTTCAGGTGCGCGATTCCGAGGGTCAATCGATGAGCGACACCCAATTGCGCGATGAGGTTATGACCCTCTTTCTCGCTGGACACGAGACTACCGCGCTCGCGCTGTCTTGGACCTGCTTCCTGCTCGCCGAGAATCCTTGCATAGAGGCTAAGCTCGTCGAAGAACTTCGCGCGGTGCTCAGCGGTCGTGAACCTACAGCCGAGGATCTTCCCCTTCTGCGCTACACCGAAATGATCCTCAAAGAATCGATGCGGCTCTATCCGGCCGTTTGGGGCATTGGACGCCGCGCCGTGGCGGACTGCGAAATTGGCGGCTATCGTGTGACTGCCGGCACGAATATCTTCATCTTTCAATCACTGACGCAGCGCGACCCGCGTTTCTTCTCCAATCCGGACACATTTGATCCCGAGCGCTGGCGCGAAGATCCCCTCCGCTCGGGAAAAATCCCTCGATTCGCCTATTTCCCTTTTGGCGGTGGTCCGAGGGTATGCGTCGGCGCGGCCTTTGCCATGCTGGAGGCCACGCTGCTGCTCGCCATGATCCAACAGAGGTTCCATCTTGACCTCGTGCCCGGTCATCCCGTCCAACCGCATGCCTCCGTCACGTTGCGGCCCAAGCACGGCATCCGTGTAACCGTGCACCGCCGCGCGTCCTCCGCCTGAGGCACTCTTGCCGCACAACCGAGGATCCAGACCGCCCACTCTGGCGCTTCTGGCCCGAATTTCTCACGAGCAGTTGGGGAGAGAGGTCTCGGCGGTCCGGTTTTCGAGGAATTCGGGCCAGGGGCAACGTGTCCGGTTGGCGGAACTGACGGGACTTGAGCCGATTATAAGGGTGAAGTCAGTTCGCTGCTCCCGGAGCAGGCATCTTGTACGCCTCTGCTGGAATCGGTTCAGTCGAGACCGCCGCGCTGGAGATAAGCTTCCACTTCCCAGCCGTCTTCTGCCAGGTGTCAACCACAACGAAATGCGCTCCTGGAACATTTGCATTGGGATCTTTGAACCCGGAAGCCGTGTAAGTTCCCCCATACGTCACCGTTGCGGTATCGCCCGAAATGCGAACCTTAACATCGTGTATGTCAGTACTTGCTTTTGCGTCTGGGTTGGCCGTTCTTATCCCTACGATCATCTTCTCGTAGTCGGCTGGGCTCTGGTCATAGACGTGCCCCAGGGGATCGATGCTGATAACGCGTGGTCCGAGAATGCTTTTCTGAAAGGCGACATCCGCGTCGCTGAATCCTGAATGCTTGGCTGCTTCCATTTCGAGATTCTTAAGCGTTTCCTCGTCGGATGTCGGCATGGACGAAGTTCGTGGGCAAATCACCAAAGTAAACAGCGAAATCAGGAGCAAAGAGAACAAGCGATTCATTGGCCCTCCTTTGCCACCGCACTCTAACATATCAACTTTGCGAGGGCCAATTTAACGACGGCATCCGCGGCATCCGTACCAGTGATTTGCAGCATTGCGCGTCCGGAACGCGTACTCAGAAGCAATCCCGAAATCACATTATGAGTCGTAGCCTGGCACTTGCCCCCTTAGCGGCATAACTCGACTGATGCTATGCTTTGCCGCAGGTCGCGTGGTGTGGCTTGGGTAGTGGCGATAAACGTCGATAAGCCGGGCTCGTTGGCGTAAAAGCCGTTTCGAGGAGCGAGAAAACACCGTGGGGACCATAATCCCGTTATCGGATGCGTCGCGGCGCCCGGCACACTTTCCGCTGATGACGCTGCTCATTATTGTGATTAACGGGTTTGTTTTTGTGCAGGAATTGCTAGGCGGCGAAGCGTTTGTGCTCAACTGGGCCGCAGTCCCGGCCAACATTGTGGGCGGCCATCATTGGATCACTCTGCTTACCGCCATGTTCATTCATGGTAGTTGGTCGCACATCATCGGCAACATGATCTTCTTGTGGGCCTTTGGGCCGGAGATTGAAGACGCCATGAATCCCTTGCGGTACGTGGCCTTCTACCTTCTTGGCGGATTGGTGGCGATGCTGGCCCAGGTCATCGCCAACTCTCATTCCACAGTTCCCAACCTTGGTGCAAGTGGCGCGATAGCCGCAGTGATGGGCGCTTTTCTTGTCACCTATCCTCGCGATCGGATTCGCGTGCTCCTAGTCATCTTCTTTTTTGTCCGTGTGACACTCATTCCGGGCGCGCTTCTGATCGGTGTGTGGTTCCTCATCCAACTGTTCAATGCGGGCAGCGTGGCCACGGTCCAGACAGGAGGTATAGCTTATCTCGCACACGTAGGAGGATTCATATTTGGGGCCGTATTCGGGCGATTGTTCGTGGATCCTGACCGCATCGCTCAGTAGCGGAGACAGCTGTCAAAAAGGGAATGATGTTTCGGACGACGGGCGTCCGCCCGCGCGCTTCCACCGGGCACCTCAAAAGCCAACCTGATTTCCGTGCCTACCGGTGACGGGTCAGTCGCGGAGACAAAATACGTGAAGCCTGGCAATCCCGAATCTGCGTTCACCATCACGTCGCCATCTCGATCTTCGACGGGACCGCCCACAGCCTGTAGCGAGTCAGGACTTGGTGCGCCTGTCCGTGCGCCGATCGGCGACCAGCCGCTTGCGAGACAACGCCGCCAGGCCCTTGCCGACCTTGAGAGGTGCCTTTTCAGATGTAAGAAACTGGAGTTGGCTGTGGATGGCATCCGCTTGACCTCGCCTGCTGCCTCGACTGTAACTTCCGTCGCTTTGCAAATGATGAGCTTTCTTTTCGTCGGCCAACTGGATGTCAAGAATGTCCTTCAAGCGACGAACCAATTGGGGGCTGTGGATCGGAAAGAGGATTTCGACTCGATGACTCAAGTTCCTTCGCATGAGGTCGGCGCTGCCGAGATAAACTTCCTCGGCACCTCCGTTCCGGAAATAATAGACGCGGCTGTGCTCTAAGAACCGACCAACGATACTCGTGACGCGGATATTGTCACTGAACCCACTGACCGAGGGCCGCAAGCAACAAAGTCCCCGTATCAACAGGTCAACCTTCACACCGGCTTGCGAGGCCTGATAGAGCAATCTGATCATTTGCTGATCTTCCAGTGCGTTCATTTTGAAGATCAGATGGCCGCGCTCGCCCTTCTTCTGAAGGGCAATTTCTCTGAGGATCAATTCTTCGAGCCGCTGCCTTAGATTGACGGGTGCCACCAGGAGTTCGCGCGGCTCATTCTTCCGGGAGTACCCCGTCAGGGCGTTGAAAAAGTAGGTGACATCGTTAGCGATCTGTTCGCTGCAGGTGAAAAAGCCGAAGTCGGAATAAACCCGTGCGGTCACCGGATTGTAATTGCCCGTTCCCAGGTGCACATAGCGGCGAATTTCCTCGCCTTCCCGCCGGACCACCAGGGCGGTCTTGGAGTGGACCTTCATGCCGACCAGTCCGTAGACAACATGTACACCGGCATCCTCCAGGGTGCGTGCCCACTCGATGTTGCTTTCCTCGTCGAACCGTGCTTTGAGTTCGACGAGCACGGATACCTGTTTTCCCTGCTCTATGGCCTCCAGAAGGGCGGCGACAATCGGTGAGTTGCGACCCACCCGATACAAGGTCATCTTGATTGCCAAAACATTCGGGTCACGCGCCGCTTGCTCGAGGAATTCCACGACCGGTTGAAAAGACTCGTAGGGATGATGCAGCAAGAGATCCTCGCGGCGGATGGCAGAGAACACGTCCCCTTCGGCATCGGCCCCGAGACTCTGTGGAATCGAAGGCACAAGGGGCTTGTCCTTCAAATCTGGCCGGTCCAGTGCATAGAGTTCGATCAATCGCTTCAGGCCGACGGAGCCTCTGATCCGGTACACATCCTGTTTGTCGATTGGCAGATTGCCGGCCAGGATCTCGAGAATTTTATCGGAAACGTTTGCGTCCACCTGTAGGCGCACGGCAGAGGTAAACCGCCGCTGCCTCATGGCCTCTTCGACGCTTTCCAAGAGGTCGTCGCTCTCCAGTTCTTGAATGGCCACTTCTGCATCGCGAGTTACCCGGAAAGCGTGTGCTTCCACGATTTCCATTCCAGGGAAGAGCAGATGTAGATTGGCGATTATCAGCTGTTCCAACCACACAAACTTCATTTCGGACTTTAACGACGTGGAGACCTTTTTGTGTTGGTGATCCGTCTCTACGAGAACCAACCTGGGCAGAGAGTCCGGCACCTTCACACGAGCGAAGTTTTCCGTGCCCTGGTTGTCTCCCACGACCACGGCCAGATTCAAACTGCCGCTCGAGATGTGCGGGAACGGCCGCCCGGGGTCGAACGCCAACGGGGTGAGAACTGGGAACACGGTCTCAAGGAAATACGAGTCCATCGCGGACCGTTCTTCCTGCGTTAGTGAGGAAATGCCTAAGATTCGGATTCCTTCGCGCTGCAGGGCCGGCAATAGTGTGTCCCGCAAGAGATCCTGGATTACTTGAACAAGTCGCCGGACCTCCTCGCGAATGCGCTGTAATTGGATGGCTGCGGGCAGGCCATCGACGCTGGCCTCTTGCGTACCGCTCGCCGCCTGCTTTTGCAAACCGGCGACGCGTACCATAAAAAACTCATCCAAATTGGAGCTGACGATAGAGACAAACTTTACTCTTTCGAGCAGTGGGTTTTCCGGATCCTGCGCTTCCTGTAAGACTCTTTTCTGAAACTCCAATAAGCTGAGTTCGCGGTTGATGTATAACTCGGGAGACGCGAGCGTCAGAGTTTGCGGACCGGTTGGTGCGATCGTGACGGGCGTTGCGACACCCGCCGCCTCCGCTTGTTCGTCCGAACCCAATTCACTGCGTGGGGAGGCCATAGCGGTTTGTTATTTTACTCGATTTCAGCAACGAGGAACGCCGTCAATTTTGGTACGACGTGCGGGCCAGACACGAGGAGTAACTTATCAGGCATCTGGATTGGGGCCGGGCTCGGGCCAGTGTTCGTGGATCCTGACTGCAAGGCTCAGTGGCGGAGACGTCGGTGGTTCCGACAGACTGCGGCTGGTCGGCTACGCTACGCCTGGAGCTGTTGGACTTGAGTCAGGCTTCGGTTGTAATTTGAACCAGGCTACAACCCTGTCCCAGTCAACAAAAACGAGAAGCTGCGGCACGTTTAAGAAAACCAAGTTCATCGCCAGCAGAATGCCCAAGTGGAAGACCGCCACAAGCGGGACAAGCACCCTCCGCGGCCACTTCCAGAAAAGTGCCGTGATCAGGCCAAGCTCAAACAAGAGCGTGCCGATTCCCACACTCCAACAGGCAAACGGCCTGTCGGCAATCCACGTTCCCAGGGTATGGAAAACTCGGATCTGCTCCTCTTCGGTGCACCACAGCATCCAGTTTCGGATGTTGGATGCGGAAGCCCACTTCCAACCGACGCCCATGAGCTTAGCGTATCCGGAAAAGAAATAGATCTCGACGAGGTAGAGCTGGAGCAGGCGAACGGGCCAGGTGTAGTCGCTGCTGTCCGCCGACAGCTTGTCCCGCCTCGACGGGAGCAGCGTCCAGCAGTCCCCACAAGGGGAAAAAGAAAGGGTAAGCAGGGCGATCACCGAAATTGTAAAACCCCGCGCGTAGGGATGGGGAATCCAGATGAGCGATTCGAGCGGGGCGAGGTGATAAAGCAGCAGGCCTGACACAAAGCAACAAAATCTCGGCAGTACTCCCACCATCCCACCCAGCAAAGCGATCGCGGTGATCCATACCAGCACGTGCTCCAGACCGGGATGTCCCGGGAAAACGAGGTAGCGCCAGCGAGCGCTCGCTCCTACCTGGCTCCAGAACACAGAAGGCAAGCCGGACATTTCTGCGAGGTTTCTTGAAAGCAGCACCCAAAGGGAGTACGCGGCGAATATGATTCTCGCCGCGGCCAGATTCCGAGGCGAACCTCGCGCAAACCAAAATCGGTTCCAAGCTGCGATCCACCACGAAGGATCAAGGAATTTCATGGTTGTCGATAGTCGAAAATAAGGACGCGTGTGACCTTTTGCGGGTCACGACGGCGCTCTTCGAGGTTCCACGTTTCTCCGTAGATTCTCAACCCGACAAAGCGATCCGGCGGAACCTTTCCCGGGTGCGACCAGATCGCAGGATGCAGCATGTGGGTCGGCGCGGTCAGTGGACCGAACCATCGATTCGGGTACGGTAACCCGGCTGGGCTCAAGGCTTGTTCCCGCGCGCGGTTCGCCCGGCCCAGTAGGTAAGTTCCCAAACGGTCGCGGGCCGCCGGGTCAAGTTGCGCAAGGTGCAACCTTATCCAGGACTCTAGTTCCTCAAGCCCCAGCGGCCGCCATGCCCGGTAATCGATATCGTATTCTCTGCGGTCAGTATCTACCCCCACGAATCGGGGCAAGGGGGGATAGTTCGAGCCAGTAGGCACAGCGTATGCCAGCACAGGCCACGAGGAAAATGGCCAGAGGTTGTGTTGCGTTAAACCCGCTCCGAAACTGATCAAGAGGACGGCACAAAGAAAGATGTTTGTCCGGCGGCGCTGCGCAATGGAGGAGCGAAGCCCGCCCGCAAGGGCAACCCGCAGCCCCAATATCACGAACATTAAGAAGCAAAAGGTGCTCGAAATGTTTGTTTTCACAGTTAGATCACCGATCCGGTCGGCGCGATTTTCCCAGTTGTACCGACCCATCCCGGCAGTACAGGTTCCAGCCAAAAGAAGTTGACTCTATTAGGCCGGCTGCTTTGTCACAATCGTGCGTGGTGTACCCGAGAACCGATCTGTACCGAACTTGCCGCTCGGAACGATCGCAAAGCGGTTCAAGACGCCGGGGGCATAGCCCTCGAAGGAAATGCCAAACCCGCTCGGCATCCCACTCCGAAAAAGGAACAAGTCTAGTCCCATGTGCGACACGTGGGGCATAGGTTGCCAGGGTTTCCTCCTGTGGTCGAGACCTAGCCTCCCCGGATGCAAGCTGGTCCAAAACCCGCAGCAGCAACTCTCCTCCCAGAAGGGCCTTTTTAGCGTACAAGCGATCCACCGGGAATCCGCGGGGCAAATCGAAAGCTTCCTGCGCGAAAATAGCGCCAGCGTCGGCCCGCTCGTTCATGCCATGCACGGTAACGCCGGTCCGTCGATCGTTATGGTAATAGACCCACAGCAACGGGTTCGCGCCACGATGACGAGGCAGCAACGACGAGTGGACGTTCAACGCGGCTCGCCCGGCGGTTTGGAGGACGTCGCGACCGAGGAGCCACGGGAACGCGGAGACACAGATGACGTCCGGCCGAAGCCGTTCGAGCTCGTTGGCGAGTTCGGAATCGGACCCGGCGGTCGCCTCAAGCAGGGGTACATCGTGAATTCTTGCCCACCGGGCCATAGCCGCCGACGTCCCCATTCCGGTCCGCCATAGGATCGAGCGAGCCGTTCGACGCAACCAGGATTGCGATCGTGAAGGCTTCACCAGGGCGATGACCCGATGTGCACGGGAGACCGCCTCGAGGGGAACCATGCTGCCATCCCCGCTACTGCCGAAAAAGACAATCCTCAGCACGATCGAACTTCTCCGCCGAGCGGAACTAGGGCGAGGACCTTCCCTCTAGGGACGAGTCCTCGAAACGCCCTGCCGGTCACGGAGTCCCCGCGGCACCGCATCGCCAACGAGCTTCTCTGAGGAAGAGATGCCTCGTCGTGCGCCATGCTGCGTGGCGCGGAATGGGCATAGACCTCGCGTACTTCCATTGCGCTTTGCGATCGAACCCGCATAAACTTCGCTCGAATGACAAGAGCAAATGCGCTTTGGGTCGTTTGCATGGTCGATTTGGCTCGCTCGCCACCCTTGACAAAAACATTTTCCGTTGATAGATTACGCCCGTTCGTTGAAAATTTAAGGCCTTCGAAGCCACCCCAGCCTAGTGTCGAAGCCCGCCGATGGATGGCTTGCAGAAAAAAACGATCCTATCGGATTCCGCTAAACCATAAGTTCCGCTTGCTCAATCGGACTGCGGCGCTCGGCGCGAGGATCCGCAAAAGTTTTTCGGGGGTTGTGCTTTGAAGACGCCGTTCGCGATACCTCGCTAAACTTTGCGATCGAATCCCTTCCAGGAGACAAACCGTGATGCAGCAAGACAACAAACCAAGCGCCCCGCCCGAGAATAACGACCGACACGCTTCCCCCATGCCGGCCTATGAGCCGCCTCGCCTAACGGTCATGGACGAGAACCAAGTCATGAGCGTGTTCCAGGTTCCCGTCGTCGCCGGATCATGGTGGGGCTAGTGCACGGTGTTCGAGCCGCTACAGACTCCGGCTCTCCGTCGGTCGAGGCGCGGCCGCTTCGTCCCTCCTCTTGGTGGCTAGAGCCGTCCAAATTGCTGAAACGCTTTTCACACCTACGGGAAAATTCTCGTTCCTGCGACTGGTATCGCATCGTGGATGGTTTTCTGGGCGTTGACTCAGAAGATTTGCCCTTGCGGCAGAGATTTAGAACGCTCTACGCGGAACTCCTCTCCGAGCCTCCTTCGCCGTCGGAGGCAACCCCATGGGTGCGGTGCCACATCCAGGTGCAGGATGGGTTGCCCGCCCACCTGGTCACATTCACAGCTCCGTCAGAGGTTGCGATCATCGATTTCCTGCTCGCACTGTTTTCCCATCGCGGTTATGTCGAAATGGATCATGCTGCCGGCGGTTGGCGGTCCATCGCTTTGGCAGGCAGGACTCCGCCACTGCTGACAGCCAGAGGCGCCGAGGTGCTGGTGGACGCACGGGAGACCTGGCAGCCACTCATCGGGAATTGCGCTGTCAATTGGGTCATGCACCTGCAGCCCGACCTACTGTTCTTCCACGCGGCTGCGTTGGCCATCGGAAGGGAAGGCGTTTTGATTGCGGGCGAAAAGGCGGCCGGCAAATCTACGTTGTCGATGGCGCTCGCCGCACGGGGCCACGACTTTTTCGGAGATGAGATCGCCGCGGTGCGTACGGAAACGTTTCAGTTGGCGCCCTTTCGTCGGGCCGTATCGGTTCGAGAAGGGCCGCAAGCCCCGGCGGTCGAGAAGCGACTCGCCGAGAAATGCTGCTTTACGGAAACGTTTCCCGATGGCACGGTGCGCTCTCGCGCACGCGCCTGTGAACTTTTCCCCGCCTCCGACGCTCGTCCACAAACCCTTCGGTGGGTCTTTTTTCTGCGTGGATTCGACGATCGACCACATGCGGAACCGTTCCGTCCGCGCTCGGAGGACCTGCGTTTGCTCATGCCGCTCGCTTGCACGTTTTGGGGGAGGTCTTCTAGGGCGCGAATCGCGCAGGTTGCCAGATTGCTGTCCAACGTCCATTGTTATTTTCTCTACCCGGGACTGCCGGAAGATACGGCTGAGCTGGTGGAGAGAATTGTGAGGTCAGAATGAGTCTTTCGGTGCAGGAGAGAGCTGAGTACGTCGCTACATTTCGCTTCATCCAGGTTTTTCTCATGGAAACGCTTGCTCGCTGGGTGCCTCCGACTCCAGAGATGGAGGTCAAGGTCTTGTTCGGACGCCACATCTGGGACCTTGCACAGCAGGCCGACGCGCTGGGAAGGCGGGGCTACGAGCTGCGTGCGCCGTTGCAGTTCAGCCTTCGACCCGCCGAGAGCTACGTCGAGGTCCTCGAGGAGTTTGCCCGGACCAACACTACCCCTCAAAAGATTCACGGCTTTTATGATGTGATCCTGCCGGGCCTTGCGGCACGATACCGGAATTACTTGGAGCGTACCGACCGTTTGTTGGACGAACCTACCGTGCGCGTGGTGGAAAAGATTCTCGGCGAGTTTAACAGGATGATCGGGGAGAGTGAAGCGCTGCGGAAGGAACTCTCTCAACTGCGGCTGACCGACAAGGACTGGCCGGCTGGGCTTGCGAAGCGCGAGGCGAGTGAAGCGAATATCGTCGTGCGCCGGTCTTCTGCGGCAGTTGCATGAAGGAGGGCCTATGGCCGGAATGAAGCCTGAAGAAACCAAGCAAGTAAAAGGGATGACGTTGCGACGCGATCCGGCCCGGGAGGCCTGCTTTAAGGTGGTCGACAGCGACGCGGAGCTCGAAGAGTGGCCGGGGATGACCGAGATTTCCCGGCGTCAACGCATCCACCGCCACATGAACAACGAGACAGGAGCGATTGAGATCGCCGCGCAATGTCTCGTGGATTTCCCCGAGGCGCCGTGGGAACTGCGCATGCACCTGGCGCGTCAGTGTTGGGATGAAAGCCGGCACGTGGCCGGGCTCTATCGGCGCTTGCGTGAGATCGGCGGCTACAAGGGAGAGTTTCCAATTTCCTGCTTTGAGTGGTGTGTGACGTGTTCGCTCGACACGCTGGCGGCGCGACTGGCGCTCCAAAACCGCACCTTCGAAGCGGGCGAACTGGACCTGCTTGGTCAGCTACCGGCCAAGTGGCGGGAAGCAGGCGATGAGAAAACGGCCGAGGTCCTCGAGTCCATCCTTGGCGATGAAATCACCCATGTTCGCTTTGCTAATCAATGGCTGAGAGTCTTGGTGCGGGAGGATCGCCGGCTTGCGCTCAAGATCGCCATGGCCGTTCGCTTCCTCTCGGCCGTCACCGCCGCATTGGCACCGCAAGACGGGCAATTGAGCCCCGTCGGGCTGCCCTACGAAGAGCCGCAAAACAGAATTACCCAGGTCAACGTTGCCGACCGCAAACAAGCCGATTTCACCGACAGTGAAATCGACGAGTACTTGCGTCAGTCAGGGTTTCAGCCGATTATGACCGGCAATGCCGAAGGATGATGAACACTCCGTGAGCACTGCCGGCAATTTAGATCCCGCGCTGTTTGGACCAGCTCCGGCCCGCGATGAACGTTTTACCGAGAAGCGCCGGTGGATCGAGTGTGCCAATTTTCCCAATGACCACCCCCTGAGGATTATTGAATTCTTTCATCGCCAAATGAACGAGGAATTGAACGGCGTAGAAAATGCCGCGCAGTCGCTCGCCGACTTTCCGGACACGGACTGGAAGGTACGCATGTCGATCGCCCGCCAGTGCGCCGACGAAGCTCGCCATGTCGAAATGTTCCGGCGCATCTTCGAGAGCCGGGGTGGCAAACTCGGGGAATACCCAATTCTGAATTTCCAGTACCGGATCATCGCCAATCTCGGCGATCTCTTGAGCCGCTTGGTGGTACAAAACCGCAGCTTTGAAGCGGGCGGAATCGATGCGGTGAGTTTCGCCATCGACGAAGCCCGCAAAAGAGGCGATCAGGAACTGGTGGATCTGTTCGAGATGCAACAGGCCGACGAAATCACCCATGTTCGCTTCGCCAATGAATTTATCTCGGAGACCATCCGCAAGGATCCTCGTGCCGCATTGCGGGTGGCGAAGGCCCTGACCCTTGCTTCCACCGCATTCCTCGAGGTCATGGGTAGAGAAGCCATCGAGAAGGTCGCATACCTCACGGACGAAAAGGGCCGGCTGGAAGCCGGTTTTGGGCTCGCGGAAGTAAAGGCCGCTACCACGCAGGCAATCAAACGGCGCGCCTCGTATGAAAGCCACTGATCTCGCGGGAATGGCAAATCCCTGGTCGGGAGGCGTGTCTTCCGGCCGAGAGGATCGCAATCCGAACGATGCTGGGGCTCTCGCTCCCGGCCAAAACAAGCGCGGCTGGATCGAGTCCCCGCTGTTCGATCTGAGCCTGTTTACCTTGTCACCGCTTGCCGGTCTATTCGTCATACTGCCGGTGCTCCTGTCGCCAAAGGGCCTGCACGTCTACATTGCGGCCACCTATCTGATTGCCATTCCGCACTATGTCTCGAGCTTCAGCTTTTATCTGGGCGATGAGAACCTGGCGTACTACCGCACGCGTCGGTTGGCTTTTTTTGCTGGTCCGGTGTTGATCCTCATCGGCGTGATGGCGTTGCGACTCACCAAGCTGGACGCCGCGGTGCAGTCTTCGCTCTATGTGTGGAATGTCTTTCACGTTTCCATGCAAAGCGCCGGCATCCTGGCCCTCTATCGGCGCCTCCATGGAGGTTCGCTCTCCGAGAGCCGGTTTGCACGTGCTTCCCTGCTCGGCGTGAACGGGAGTCTGGCATTTTTGCATATTGACCGCTTTGATCCGATTTATCAGAACCTGCTGAGGATGCATTTCCCGGTGTGGGCCATTCCCGCCACCTTTCTGAGTGTCGCGGTGGTTGGGCTGATCTTCTACTTCGCGAGACTTCGGCGGCGTGCGAAACCGATGCGAGCCCCCGAGCTCACCTTTCTTGTCTCAAGCCTGCTGCTCTTCCACCCCTACCTGTGGGTCCGCGACCTGGATCTTGCGACCTTTGGCATGCTCATGGGGCATTTTTTGCAGTATTTGGGCATCGTCTGGTTGCTCAATCGCAGGAAGTACGCGACCTTGAAGGGTTCCGAACACCAGCAGATGCTTTCCTCGATCAGTAGCAAGACCCCGCTTCTCCTGCTCACCTTGGTTTCCGTCGGGCTGGCATTTTATGTGGCGCAAAAGAGCAGTGCTTGGCTGGGCGTTCCTGTTTCTTACGTCATCCTTTGGAATTCGCTGGCACTGGTTCACTTCTACCTGGACGGGCTCATCTGGGCGTTCAAGAATCCGTTCGTTCGCAAGTCCATTGGACCGCACCTCACTCCGGAATCGCACATGGCCGCGCAATGAGGGGAGGCAACCGAGATAACCCGGTGGCCGAGCGTCTCGGAGCAAGCGGCCACTGCTATTTCGAGCTTGCTCGAGTTGCCGTTCGGGCGAAACACACTTGATTTCCTCCTCCGACGAGCCGTCTCTCTACTTTTTGTATTCGATGAGAGTCTCTGTCCCTTGGGAAAGCCAAGGACTGTGCCATCCCGAGAGCTTTTGGAGGTTCGAGCGGCCGGATCTCAAATTGTGCCTGGCAGAATTTCGCGTTCGCTTCCGAGTACAACGCCGGCACACTGGAGGCTCAAGATGGAAAATGAGGGTCGACCGGCGCCCCGTTGGTCGCGGGCGCAACTCTTGGCGTTTCGATTCGCCTTTGTCTACCTTATCTTGTACTACCTTCCGTTCCCCTTCGGTGCCTTTCCCTACACCGGCCGAGTCGCGCAAAAATACGAATCACTCTGGCACCAGCTCGTGCCTTGGGTTGGCCGGCATGTCCTTCACCTGAGCTATGAGATTTTGACCTCCACGAACTGCAGTGGCGATACCACCTATGAATATGTGCGAGTCCTGTGTTTTTTCGGCTTGGCCCTCGCTGCCTCGCTTGTTTGGTCCATGCTCGATCGATCGAGCTCAAACTACCAGCGCATGCATGCATGGCTCCGGCTTTATGTCCGGCTTTCCGTTGGAGCCGCGATGCTCATGTACGCAGGGGCTAAGATTTTCTTGCAGCATTTTCCTCCGCCCAATCTCTATAAGCTGCTCGAGCCCCTCGGCAATTACTCACAGATGAGCTTGCTTTGGACCCTTATGGGTGCGTCTCGCGGCTACACCCTGTTTGTCGGCTGTCTGCAGATGCTTGCAGGCATCCTGCTTTTCCTTCCGCGGCTGACAACTCTCGGAGCTCTGGTCGGCATTGCGGTCTTTTCGAACATTTTTGCTCTCAACTTGGGCTATGACTTGCCGATTAAGATCTATTCCTTGCACATCCTGCTCGTCTGCTTGTTTCTTGTTCTGCCGGACGCGCCGCGGTTGGTTCGCTTCTTCTTGCTCAATCAAGAGGTGGCATCTTTGTCCGAAAACGGGCTCTTTCATCTCCGGCGTCTAAACACGGCCGCCCTGGTGGCGCAATTGGCGCTCGGCGGGGTTCTTGCCTGCACTTACCTTGTGCATGCGTACGATTACGAAAAACGGCACTTCAGCCCGGCTTCTCGGCCTCCGTTCTTCGGCATCTGGAACGTCGAGGAATTCCTGCTCGGCGGCAAGGTGCTGCCCCCGCTCGAAACCGACGGGACCCGCTGGCAAAGGGTGGTCTTTCAGTTTCCCACGGAGATTGGCATTCAGTCGATGAACGGCTCGTGGATGGGATATTGGCTGCGCGCGGACATGGCGGGGAAGACCTTGGCCATGGGAAAACCCAATGACTCCAACGGAGAGTTCGAATTCGTCTTTGCAGACCCAGATTCGCGGTCGCTGACCCTCGAAGGAACCGACGGGAGAAACGAGATTCGGGTGAAACTTCGCCGATTGGACGAAAAACAATTTGCGCTGCTCGCCAGAGGCTTCCACTGGATCGACGAGGACGCTGCTTTGGTGCAGGATGAAGAGGGTGTCTGTGATCGCGTCCGGCAGACAGGAGGTCCTCTCCCTGCGCGCTGAAAAATTCTCTGCGGTCCTCAAGGCAGGGCGGCTTGCTCAAACGAGGTGTGTGTAGGCGGCTTGCGGTCGAGGCCGACGACCGATGACAGACGACCGATGACCAGCTTGACCGTGACTCTCGCCCTTGCTAGGCTAAAACCCCGGCCAAATTGAGGCCTTCAAAGTGAGCACGGTCTACCGTCGAAGTCCCGCCATAGAGATGGCACCCCTGCAGGAAGAGACCATCCTGTTTGATCCGCAAAACAACAAGTTCTGCTTGCTCAATCGCACTGCCGCTTTCATTTGGAACCAGCTGGCCACGCCGGCAGCTTCCGAGACGGTCGGCGCCGAGCTCTGCAAAAGTTTTTCGGGGGTTGCACTGGAAAACGCCGTGCGCGATGCGAGAGGCGCACTCGAAGAGATGCGCTCGCTGAACTTCGTGATCGAAGAATCTGTTCCGGGAGACAAACCGTGACGGAACTGGACAACAGACCAAGCGCCCCGCCCGAGAAAAACGACAGACAGGCTTCCTCACTGCCGGCCTATGAGCCGCCTCGCCTCACGGTTATGGACGAGAACCAAGTCATGAGTGTGTTCCAGGTTCCCGTCGTCGCCGGCTCATGGTGGGGCTAAGCCTCCTTGTTCGGTTCGATCGTACGCTAGATTCGCCGATCACTTTGTTCCTCCTGATTGCTGCTGGTTTTGTATCGAGTGGGTCGCTGGTCTACGACGAAGGGGCTCCGAGTGACTGGCTGCGAATCCCGACATCGGTGATCCGCAGCACGGAGCTCTTAATTTGAGTTCCAATTCGGACGAATTGGGCCTGGGGAGAGCTCCGTTGCTCCAGGAAGTCTTCATCGCCGAGGCGGTAGCGTGAAACTGAATCCATCGAGTGTCGTGGCCCAGCCGGTTGTCGCGAGCGAGCGCTTGCTGGCGATCTCGAGTCTCCTAAAGAGAGGATCTCGGGATTTCGATTTTCAACTTCATGGCAAGAGTATGGCCCCCGCGCTGCCCGATGGCTCCTGGATCCGCGTCAGGCCGGCTGCTGATGGCCGGTTCACGGTCGGCCAAGTACTGACCTACGTGGCGAAGGACCGCGTGGTGGCCCATCGTTTGGTGCTGTCCATGAAATCGCGGAGCACGGAGTATCTGATTACCCGCGGAGATGCGACGGTCTGTTGTGATTGGCCGGTGCCCGCGACGTCCGTTTTGGGCACAGTGATTGGATTTTCTGCCGACCGGCCATGGCAACCAGTAGGTCCGCCTCCGGAGAGATGGTTGGGCTTTCGCTCGACGGCATTGCTGATCTCGAGCGTGGTTGCCCATCTCCTGAAAGTGAGCCCTCGCGCCGCTGTCTTCACCGCAAAAAGGTTCATTCGTATTCATGGAATGGTCGAGAGAGCCATGGGCTATCTAAAGCGTCGCGTGGTTCTTGGTTCGCGTCGAGGAGTCGCTCTCTGAAGCAGGATTGGAAACCGCCGAGGCCTTCGCAATCGAAAAGCGTGCAGTCCCCCTCTTCCCCTTATCCAGGCTATTCGCGCGAGAACGAGTTTTTGCTTCAATTGCTGGGTCGGCCGCGTCAGGAACGGTCCCTGCCGCTCCAAGCCACCGCATCACAGGTCGATTGGCAGCGCTTGTTTCAAATCACACCGCCAGATTTAACCGCCTATCTTGAATACAAGATCCGTGAGCACGGTTTCGCCGGTCAATGCCCGGCTGAGCTGTTGCGGGAAGCCGGGCATGCCCGTCTGGCCGCCGCAGCCCGATGGCTGCGCTTGCGTTTTGAACTGCAGAACCTAGTGAGAGAGTTTAGGCGGCATGAGGTCGAGTTCGTGATTTTGAAAGGCGCCGTGCTGGCGTTTATGGCCTACCCCGATTCTTCGCTGCGGCCTGTTTCTGACGTCGATCTGCTGGTGCGCCCGGAAAGTCTCGCGAAAACTCTAAAGCTCATCGGGGACGCTGGTTTCAAGTGCCCGAAGCGATTCGAGTTTACAGACCCTTTGATGGTGAAAGATTTTGTGGTTCCTGGAGAAGAGATCTCCCTGCCACTTGAAAAACCCGGCACGCAGGCGCTCATCGAGGTACATACGCAGCTAGAATCTGCCGAACCATGGTTTGCGGTACCGACGGCAAAGGTTTGGGAGCACGTCGAGAAAGCAGACTGGAACGATTTGTGTATTCCCGTCCTTGATGCGCATGAATTCCTCTTTCATTTGGTGCTGCACCTCTCACGGGGCCACTTCTTCTCCCTGGGATTGCGGCCGCTGCTCGATATTCATCTATGGGTGGAACTTCAGGCGAAGCGCTTGGACTGGGACGGGATCCGCGGGGAGAGCATCGTCAGGGGCTACCGGGACTGGATGTACCTAACACTCAAGATGGTGAGAGACTGTTTCGCGACCGGAATCCCGTCGGAATTCTTCACTCAGATGGAGGCGCCGCTAAAGCTCAACCAGCTCGAAAGCCTCGCTTACGAACAGATTTGGCTAAATCACGGCTTGCAATCCCTGGTTCCCCCGCGTCTGGCCATAACCTTTTCACATCCATCGGTCGGGCAAGCCATTGGTTCCTTGTTCCGGAGAATAGGGCGGGGGAAGTCGTTTGACGGTCGAACCATTCCCGCCTTGAGGGCCCCAAAGACCACTCCCTGGCACCGGAGTTTTCGTGGCCTCCTTCGTGATTTGAAGATCAAAGCGCCACTCTACCTGAGGGCCTGGCGGAACGGCAGCCTGGCCTGGTCGAGCCTTCGGCAAGCGGCCCGCTTGGTCAGAGGACGAGGAGAGATCAGAGAAATTCTCATGAATCGGCACGAGACGGGGAGGCAACAGGAAGAAAATGGATAGATAGGACTTTTCGATGTCCTAACTATGGGAAGCCGACTCTCCGGGGACTTGGGGGACTTGGAATACGAAGTTGCGGGACCGAGGAGTGTTGTTATAATGGCCGGTTCAAGACGAGAAGACCCGCTCGCGGCCCGTTGCCGAACCCAACCCGATCTACCTAAGTCCGGGCCTCAGGGAAGCATCTTCGTACTTGGGTGCCATTCAAGACGGGAGGACGGCGATGGGAGCACCGGATAAGGTGCCAGTGCACATGTCCCTGGTGGACCAGGAAATCACTCGCACCCCGGGAACACGGCCGCCTTCGCGAATCCCCCCCAAACTCGTGGAGAACGTTCGCCTCCTCTGGAACAACCGCAGGCTGTTTGTTCGCGTCGCGATCTATGCCCTGGCCACAACCATCCTGTTGGCCTTGGTGATTCCGAAGCGATACGAGGCAACCACGCAGTTGATGCCGCCGGAAAATGTCTCTAGCGAGGCCGTGGCTCTGCTAGGAACCGTCGGGGCACGCGGCTCGGGCTCCCCGGGAATCGCCGAGTCGATCGGGGGAGCGGCGCTCGGAGGGGTCGCAAGCGATCTACTGGGAATGAAGAATACCAGTGCGCTGTTTGTGAGCATCCTCTACAGCCGCACCGTTGCCGACAGGCTGATCGAGCAATTTCAGTTGCAAAGCGTATACCACGCGAAGCTTATTGAGGACGCACGCGTACAGCTTTGGGAACACGTGGACATTTCCGCAGAGCGCAAGAGCGGCGTCATTGGCATTACCGTCACGGACCGCGACCCGCAACGCGCGGCGGCGATGGCCCAAGCCTACGTCAGCGAACTGAACCGGCTGGTCGCGGAGGTAAGCACCTCGGCGGCCCGGCGCGAGCGACTCTTTCTCGAAGACCGCTTAAAAACGGTAAAAGCGGATCTCGACAACGCCACCGCCCGATTCAGCCAATTTTCCAGCGCCAACAGCGCGATTGATGTCCCGGCACAAGGAAGAGCCATGGTCGAGGCCGCCGCCTGGCTGCAGGGCCAACTGATCTTCGCGGAATCGCAACTCCAGGGACTCGAAAGGATTTACGCGCCTGGAAATGTACGCGTGCAAGCCCAACGGGCACGCGTGGCCGAGTTGAAGAAGCAACTCGAAAAACTCGGCGGCAGCGATTCCGCTTCCGATGCAACAAACGACCACTCCCCTTACCCCTCCATGCGAAAACTGCCGTTGCTTGGGGCAAAGTATTTCGATCTGTATCGGGAGACCAAGATTCAAGAGACCTTGTATCAACTATTGACCCAGCAGTATGAGCTCGCCAAGGTCGAAGAAGCAAAGTCGATTCCTAGCGTCAAACTGCTTGACGCCGCAGTTGTGCCAACCAAGAAGTCCTATCCGCCCCGGTCGCTGATCGTTGTATCAGGCACGCTGCTATCCTTGGCACTCGCGGTCGTGTGGGTTTTCCTGCGCGATTGGTGGTCCGGAATCGTTCCCGACGATCCTGGCCGCGAATTGGCCGCGGAGATAAACCAGTCGCTTAGAGCCAGCGCGCGGCATCTTCGACCGGTCCGCTCGGCACTCGGCTGGGCGCGGGCGCTCCTGAAACCTCGGGACCCAAACGAGCCCTTCGCCGAGGAAACGCCGCAAGATGACGAAGGAGCCAAGCAAGAGGAGAAGAGACGAAGTATTGGCGCGCGAGCGGGCTCTTGACCTGGAGGCTCGCAAAAGTCACTGAACTCGGAAGTGGTCGTCGATTTTCGAAGGAGGGGCAGTTGCCCGGGGGAGCGTTCTCCCCTCGAACAGCGATGGACGTCACACCACAAAATAGAGCGGTTGCCGCGCCGGTCGTTGAACCTCCGGCCGGGCACCGAGCGGCTCTCGACGCCCTGCTTGCAAGCGAGACTCCGCGTCGTTCGCGACTCAAAGCGAGCGGGCCGCACGGTCTGCCAGTACAGGTCGCTTATGCGGTCATCGATTGTGTCATGGTGGGTCTGGTGGGCACACTGGTTTTTTATTCGCAGTCGGTCATCGCTCTCGAACCGCCTGCACTCGGCACTTACGTGCCCGTGGTTTTCGCTTATGCCGTGCTGGTGGTGTTGAGTTGTACAAGTCAGGATCTTTATCGCACCCCTCGCGACCGCGGAGTTTTGGAAGAAACTCTGATGGTTTTGAAGGCCGTGAGTTTGGCAACGGCGGTTCTGGTGCTGTTCGTATTTGCCTTTGGAGCGCAGGGGATTACTCGCATCTCCGTACTTGAGCTGGGGATCCTGACGGGAGCGACTCTTTCCGGTTGGCGTTACCTCAAGCGCCGGCTGATCCTCAGCCGCACTCATCGGGGGATGGGAGTCTCTCGAGTCCTGATAGTAGGAGCGGGAAGGACCGGCCGGGCTCTCGCGGCCTCCTTGGGAGCGAATCCGTCTCTCGGATATCAGGTGTGCGGCTTTCTGGAAGCTCAGCCCTCTTCCGACGCGCGGATTCTGGGCAAGCTCGGTGAGCTCGAGCGCGTTCTGGCCGAGCAGTTCATCGACCAGGTGTTTGTGACTCCACCGATCGACCGAGAAGTCGTCAAGCAGTTCGTGCTCGTGGCGCGTCAACTGCGTCTCGGACTGAAGGTTGTCCCGGATCTTTATGACGGCATAGGGTGGCGTGCGCCGGTGCACGCCATCGGCGGATTCCCGCTCCTCGAGCTCAACGAGAACCCCATTCCCGGGCTCGGAGTGGCGATCAAGCGACTCCTGGACGTGGTGATTGCAGCCTGCGGCCTGGTGGTAACGGCTCCGTTGCTCGTCCTGCTGGCGGCGATCGTGCGGCTCGATTCACCCGGACCGGCCTTCTATCCAGCCATGAGAGTCGGATACAAGGGGCGGCAGTTCCGCTGCTGGAAGCTGCGCACGATGTTTGTCGGCGCGGACCGCCGGAAGGAGGCCCTTCGCGAGACCAACGAACGCGCCGGACCGTGGTTCAAGATGAAGAATGATCCCCGCGTCACTCGTGTCGGGAGATGGCTGCGAAAATTCAGCCTGGACGAACTGCCGCAATTGTGGAACGTGCTGTGCGGCGAGATGAGCATGGTCGGGCCGCGACCGCATCCCTTGGACGACTTTAACCGCTACCAGCCAGAACACCTCCGGCGTCTCGACGTCAAACCCGGGCTTACCGGCCTGTGGCAAGTAACTGCGAGACGAGACCCCTCGTTTGAAACCAATCTGGCGCTGGACCTCGAATACATTGAGAACTGGAGCCTGCGGCTGGACCTCGAGATTTTGTTCCGGAGCCTCGCGGAGCTGTGGAAAGGCAGCGGTGAATGAACTTTGCGCAAAGCGAGCGATTTTCTGCGCCGCTCGAGAGAGATGCGGCTTTCTTCTACCGCCGAAGCTTTGCGATTACGGATCCAGCTCCAGGACAGGTCGTTGGAAAACGCTGTCTTTCACTCGAGCTCCCTCCTCCGGTGCGAAAACAAAAGCTAGCGAAGAATTCTCATTGAACCTAATCCTGTCTCGTCAAGACTGGGAATCGGGAGACTCACGTTGAGCTCCATCGACTGGATTGCGAACCGCATCGAAGCGATGCGCAACGATTGGTTCTCGCCGGGAGAGGAGCGAAGCAGCCCGGCAGCGGTGATGTTGTCCTTGCTGGGTGACTCGGCCCAATACCTTGTCGGCATGGCCGTGATGGGCCTGGCCAACGTGTTTCTTCTGCCCATCTACACGCGTTTCTTGAGCCCGTCTGATTTCGGACTCTATGCGCTTGTCGAATTGCTGGCGCTTACTTTGACCTCGATTTCCGGGTTGGGGTTCACCGTTTCTTACTTAAAGAGTTTCGCAGTTTCTGGTCCAGGCGAGGTGCCGAAACTTTTCGGGACCATGCTCTGGGTCAACGGTCTAGCGGCCGTCATCACCGGAGGAGGGCTGTCGCTCTTCCTCGCGAGTCCTGAGTCCGCGAGCCTACTGCGCGGAGATGCGCGCCGTTTCGCCTGGTTGCTGCTGCCGCTTGTCGTGCTCGAAACCCTGCAAGGGGTTCTTTTGACACACCTGCGGGCCCAAAGGAGGGCTGGGAGTTTCTCTTGGGCAGCCGCGATCCGGCTTTTAAGCATCGCTGCTCTAAGCATCTGGCTCGTGGTTGGCCGCGGCGAAGGATTGCCGGGTGTATTCAAAGCCCGGGTGCTCGGGGATGTCCTCGCGTGTCTCCTCCTGTGGGGAATGACCGCTTCCGACCTTTCCTGGTCGGCCTCCTTGCCTTCGGCGTTGTCCATGGCCAAATACGGATTGCCGGTGATGGGCAGCGCTCTGATCATGATGATCCTGGATGGCGCGGGGCGTTTTTTCCTCGACCACTACGGAAGCCTTGAACAGGTAGGGCTTTACTCTGTGGCCGTCAAAATTTCCGGCATCATGCGGCTGCTCGTCGTGGTTCCTTTCGGGGCCGCCTGGGGCGGGTTGCTCTTCCAGATCGCCAAGAGGCCAAGAGCACCGTTGATTTACTCGAAGCTTATGAGCTATCTCTTGGTTGCTTCGGTCTCGATTGCGGTCGTGCTTTCTCTTTTCTCACCTCTCTTTCTGCGCATTCTAGCTACGCGGGAATACTCTCGGAGCCTTTCCTGCGTTCCTTGGCTGCTTCTGGTCCAGGCGGTCGCCGTGCTGCAGTACCCGTCTTCGGTGGGCTTGTATCTCGGATCGGCCACGCGGTGGTTACCGCCCATATTCTCCTGCGGCATCCTCGTAAGCTTCTTCCTCAACCGTCTTCTGATACCGAACTTTGGAGTCTTGGGGGCTGCTTGGGCGTGGCTCGGCGCCTGGGTGGTGATCACCTTGCTTATGGCCTCGGTAGGCCAGCGCCACTACCCACTGCACTATGATAAGAAACCTTTCCTGATCGCCTGCGCTCCATGCGTCCTCCTTCTCGCTGCGTCTCGTTTGGGGCTATTAGTCAACGGAGCGGGCGGAATTGTTGCGCCCGCCGTCTTGAGCACGGTGATCCTAGCTGGCGCGATCGGCTATATCTGGGACGATCTGCGAACGCTTGATGTGGGATGGCCCGAGGGGGGCAAAGAGTAGAGGAAAAGCCATGAACGCACCGGGCAAACTCGAGAAAGGCCTCGCCATTGTTCTTCTGCTTCTCTCGACGGGAGCATTCCTGAATCTCTTTCTAAAACACGGCAAATTCCGTTTTGAGGCCAATGCGGGATTGCCTTTCATGCAGGTCATCTGGGCCGGCCTATATTTGTTCGTCCTGTTTTTCTTGATCAAAGAGGCCCGGGGGTTTTGGCGTCTTCTTCTTCGGGGGTGGCCGTTTTTGTTGCTCCTGGCTATCTGCCTTCTGTCGATCAGTTGGTCTGACGCCAAGGGACTGACAGCGAGACGCAGCGTGGCCTTGTTGGCGACCACGGTTACCGGCGTTTATTTGGCAATCCGCTATTCCTTCAAAGAACAACTGAAACTTCTCGTGACGCTCGCCAAGATCTCGATCGTGTTGAGCCTCATTTTCGGGGCCTTTCATCTCGGGACTTCGGTCGACAGCCTGAGCGGGCGCATGAACGGCCTTTTCCTCGAGCGCAATAGCCTGCTCAGCATCATCTTTGACGTTTTGCCTGTCGAAGGGGTCTTCAATCTATGGAGCCAGCCGTGGTACGGGATCTTCACGCAACGAAACGGCCTGGGGATGATGATGGCTCTCAGCACCGTGGTTCTCCTGCTGTGGGGCCATCTTGAACCAGAGGAGAAATGGAGGGCTTATCCTTGGGCCGGCCTCAGCTTTCTTCTCCTTTTCTTGTCAGGTTCACTGACCGGCCTTCTGAGCCTTGGCGCGGTCCTCGTGGCGGCCTGGCTGTTGCGGTATGTGCAGCGCAATCCAGCGAGAGTGCGCCGGATACTCGTGGCTAGCGTCGGCGTCACCGCCATCGCGCTTTATTTTGTGGCCTACAACTTCTCGACCGTGGCCGCCTTCTTCGACCGGGACGTCACTCTCACCGGCCGCACGACGATCTGGGGAGCTTCTCTGATCCTGGGCATGGATCATCCCTGGATCGGTCATGGGTTCAATGCCTTTTGGCTCGGTGACGAGGGTCCCTCCGGAGAGGTTCGCAAGCTCGCCGGGTGGGACGTACCCAGCGCGCATAATGGCTACCTGGAAATCTGGCTCGATCTCGGAATATGCGGGTTAGCCGCATTTTTTCTGGGATTTGCGCGCCATTTCCGGAAGGCGGTCCAGTGTTTTGTTCGGGAGGGTCTGTGGGAGGCCGCCTGGCCACTCCTGTTTCTCATTTTTCTCTTCTTTGTGAATCTCGCACAGAGCGCTCTTCTTTCGCCGAACTACGTGCTTTGGATCCTTTATGTGGCGATCTCCTGCCGCGTTTGCCTTGTGACCGCGAGGCCATCGGAAGAAGGTGCAAGGTGATCGCACGTCACCCTGCCGCTGCTTCCCCGACCGTTCCGTCGCAGGCGCGGTTTGATGCCAAGTCCTATTGGGAAACACGCCTGCGACAACACCCGGGGCTATGCGGTGTGGGAAACACGCGCATGGGCAAACCCTACATCCAGTGGCTATACCGGGTCCGGCGCACGGTATTCTTGCGACTCCTTGGATCTTTGGGTACGGATTTCAGCCGAGCGCGGATTTTCGACATTGGATCGGGCACGGGCTTCTATCTGGAGTTATGGAAGGAACTCGGAGTTTCCTCGATCGCCGGATGCGATTTGACGGAGATCGCCGTGTCACGCCTGCGGAGCAAGTTTCCCTCAACCAGGATTTTCGAAATGGACATCAGCGATGCTCTGTTACCTTCCGCGCGCGAAGAGTATGACTTTGTGTCGGCCTTCGACGTGTTGTTCCACATCGTGGAGGAAGAGCGTTACGAGCAGGCGATTCGGAACGTGCATGCGCTGCTCCGTCCTGGGGGCCTGTTTCTTTTCTCGGACTTGCTGGTCCACGGTAGCCCCCTCTCGGGCGAGCATGTGACTTTTCGCAGCCTCAACCGAGTGGAGCTGTTGCTTAGGAATACGGGGTTTGCTGTGCTTCGCCGCGTACCCATGTTCGTGCTCATGGAAGAACCCCTAGACTCTCGGAGCTCGGTCTACCGTTTTCTCTGGAAACTGGCTACCTACCCAGCCCGCCACAGCGGGCTTGCGGGGTTCGTCCTCGGCGCGCTGCTTTATCCGCTCGAATGTTTCCTGACAAAGATCTTCGACGAAAGCCCCACAACCGAGATCATTGCCTGCCAGAAGCGTCCCGCAGGGCTTTTCGAGGACTCGCGTGAGGAGACCGCATGAGGATGAGTCCAGCGATCTCGCCCGACCTCACGGACGCGCAAGCGCGAGCTGTGACTATGAGCGGTCTCGAGACTAAGCCAGTCGTGGTCATCTTTGCTGAGCCACTTCTGGCGCCAAGCATGACCTTTATCCGCGCACAGGCTTCCGCGCTTACCGAGTTCACGGCCTTGTATGTCAGCCCCCAGCGGGCCTCTCCGAGCCTTCCGTTTCCCTCCGATCGTGCCGTCCTGCTGTGCGATAATCCCCGGGCACCGCAAGTCTGGAACCGGCTCAAGCAGATCCCCTTCAAGGTATTCGGTTACGCGCCCTTTTTCTTCCGGCGCGTCGCGGAGCATGAGCCCGTCCTAGTTCATGCGCACTTCGCCCCGGCCGGGCTTACCGCTCTTCCCCTGGCCCGCTGGCTGAAGGTGCCTCTGGTCGTCACCGTTCATGGCTACGATGCCACGGTCAACGACGCGGATCTTATCCGCTCTCATTATCGAGCGCGAGTGTATGTCCGCAAGCGCCACCTCCTGCACCAGCAAACCGCGCTCTACCTCGCGGTCTCGGAGTTTCTGCGAAAGGAGATGATCGCCCGGGGATTTCCCGAAGAGCGCATCGTAGTGCACTACATCGGAGTAGACACGCAGTTTTTTGAGCCCGACCGGCACAGGGCGCGAGAGCCGGTGGTTCTGTTTACCGGCAGGCTCACGGAGAAAAAGGGATGCGCGCATCTTATCAAGGCGATGCATGAGGTCGAGGCGGTGGCGCCTGAAACCAAGCTCGTGGTGATCGGCGATGGAGAGCTTCGCGAGGAACTGGAGGACATGGCCAGCCGGGGCCTGCGGAACTACTCCTTCCTGGGAGTGCAATCCCCCACTGTTGTGCGCGAGTGGATGAATCGAGCTAGCGTTTTCTCCGTGCCGAGCGTTCGTGCGCAATCCGGCGATGCCGAGGGATTGGGAATGGTCTTTCTAGAGGCCCAGGCGATGGGACTTCCCGTGGCCGGTTTTCGCTCGGGGGGAGTGCCGGAAGCTGTCGAGGATGGAGAGACCGGATTGCTGGCCGAGGAGGGAGATTGGCGCACTCTTGCGGGCCATATCCTCACCCTTCTCGAAGATCGCCATCGTTGGAGGGCCATGAGCGAGGCGGGCCGGAGGCGGGTTCGCGCGTCGTTCAATCTGGTAACGCAGACCGCCAAACTCGAGGGAATGTACGGAAGGGTGCTGCAAGAGGCGGGTTCGCAGCGCAGGTTTAAATCTCTTGTTCCCGCGCCGACGTCAACCGCGACACGTTCCCCGTTCCCGAGGCGTCCAAAGCAACTCCCTACAACTCCCGGAGGAAGGTTTGCGTTTGTCCAGCCTATCTGTACGCATTATACGGTTGGGCTGTTCACCCGTCTCGCCGAACGTCTCGACGCGCAATACTTTTTCTACTCCGACGGTCGGGAATGGTATTGGCAAGCCGAGCATGGAGTGCGCACTGGAGATTTTCCCCACGAATACCTTGGCGGTTTCCGCTTGGGAAAGGCCCGCATTGCACCCGCGCTTCCTTGGAAGCTTTTGCGTTGTCCTGCGCGGGCCATTCTGAGCTCGATCGACGGCAGATTCGCCCTCCCGGCCGCTTATTTGGTGGCGCGATCGAAACGTGTGCCGTTTCTGCTTTGGACGGGCCTTTGGTCTAGAGTAGACACTCCGCTGCACCGGCGGATCTTCGCGCTTACGCGCTTTCTTTATCGCCATGCCGACGCGGTCGTCGTCTACGGCGAGCATGTCAAACGCTATCTTGTTTCGGAAGGCGTGCGAGCGGAGCGCATTTTCGTGGCTCCCCACGCGGTGGACAATGCGTTCTACTCCCGCTTGGTCTCGGATTCCGAGAAGCAGGCGCTCAGAAACAAACTGGGCATCCAGGCGGGACAAAATGTGGTCTTGTACCTCGGACGCCTCGAGGCGGTCAAGGGAATCCCACACCTTCTCGAGGCCTTTGCGGCATCGTGCCTCGAGAACGCGGTTCTCGTTATTGCCGGAGCCGGTCGGGAGCGCCCGACTCTCGAGCAGCTCGTTTCTCGCCTGGGCATCGACGAGCGAGTCCGCTTTGCAGGCTATGTGCCGGTCGACGAAACAGTCGCGTACTACGCTCTCGCGAGCGTCGTGGTACTTCCCTCGGTGACCACCCCGCAGGCCAAGGAGGCTTGGGGGCTGGTCGTGAATGAGGCCTTCAACCAGGGTGTGCCCGTAATCGCGACCGATGCGGTCGGAGCAGTTGCAGGAGGCTTGGTTCGGGACGGGGTAAACGGTCTCGTCGTGCCGGAGGCGAACTCGGCAGCGATTACCGTCGCGCTCGAGAGGGTTGTGAACGATCCCGCCGCAAGGCAGCGCCTGGGAGCCGCCGCAAAACAAGTGATCGCCGAGTGGAGCCACGACGCCCAAGCTGCTGGCTTTGCACGTGGTCTCGAGTTCGCACTCGGAACGACGGTGGAGCCGTGACGGGAAACCACGCCGCTTCGTTGGTTACCACGAGTTGGGACGATGGGCATCCTCTCGATCTGCGCATTGCCGACCTGCTCGCGAGATACGGCTTAACCGGCACGTTCTACATTCCCCGCAACGTGGGCTGGCCAACGATGACTGCCGGCGAGATCTGCCAGCTCGGTTCGCGGTTTGAAGTGGGCGCCCATACGCTCGATCACACCGCGCTCAACCGAGCTGCGGACGGCGAAGTGCTGCGCCAGTTGTCGGGGTCGCGCGCGTGGATCGAAGATGTCACGGGGAAGCCCTGCCGAGTCTTTTGTTTCCCCGCAGGCAAGTACCGGCGAGCACAGTTGCCCCTGGTGCGAGGAGCGGGATATCTGTCGGCAAGAACGATCGAATTCCTCTCAACCGACTTGCCACGCCGTGTCGAGGGGCTCGCACTGATTCCCACCACCGTGCAAGCCTACCCTCACTCGCCCGTCGCCTATGCCAGGAATGCCCTCAAGCGGTGGTCTTTGGTAAACCTGTTTCGGACGGGGGCTTTGTTGTCGAGACGCGATTGGCAGAAACTCGCAGGGAAGTTGCTCGAGCGAACTCTCCGTCACGGGGGTGTTTTTCACCTCTGGGGACACTCCTGGGAAATTGAGCAGGAACACCAATGGGACCGGCTCGAAAAATTGCTGGCAACGATTGCGGCAAACAAAGACAAGGTAACCTCGATGACGAACTCAGAGCTGGGATCCTATGCGCTTTAATACGGAAGAAATCGCAGGAAGTCTTTGCTGTCCCGATGATCAGAGATCCTTGCGCTCGAACGACGGAACTCTACGATGCTGCCATTGCGGCAGAGTCTATCCGGTCCGGGAAGGAGGGATCCTCGACCTCCTTCCAAGCAAGCCTGCGGGATCGCCGGCCAACCCGGAATACGCAGCCTATTACCATTTCGAGTTTTACCGAGCCTTCGAACCTCGAGAAGGCGCGAACCCGTGGGGCCTCCGTGAAACTCAGTCGCCGTCGTGGAGGCGGCATCGCGAGCGGCAGGTGCGTACCGTCCTTTCCATGCTGAGAAGAGACGAGGCCCGGTTCGAGGATCGCATCCTTGGCGATGTCTCTGCGGGTGTAGGAGATTACACGCTCTCCTACGCGCGGCACTTCAAGTGGGTGCTCCATTGCGACCTGTCGATCGACGCCCTGCGTTACGCCCTCGCAAGGTCCCGCCGCATGGGTCTTCAGAATGTCTTCTTTTTGCGCGTGGACTATTTTGCCCTGCCCTTTCGTAGCTCGATCGATCGACTGCTGTGTCTGGATACCTTGATTCGCGGGCAAGACCATGAGAAGGCTCTGTTAAACCAGATCGAGAGGGCCACTGCGAGCGAGGGCCGGGCCATCGTCGACTTTCATCATTGGTGGCACAACCCGCTGCGGCGGCTCGGCCTGCTGCCGCAAAACTTCGGGAATAATCGCAGTTATACGCGAAGTGGCGCCGAAGGCCTGCTGCGGGAGTGCGGAGTGGAAGGCTGGAGGCTGGTCCGCTTCTACCAGGAGTTTGCACCAGAGAGCACGTCTTTAAAACGGATTTCTTGGCTGTTGCCTGCGACACGCTTATTATATGAGTTCGGGTCGGCCGCTTCCGGACACACCTCGCGAGCCAGCGCCGAAACCGACTTTTCAACCACCTCCCAGCCCAATCCGTCGGATACCGCTCGCGGAGCGGCAAAGATCTGGTACACCTGACCCCTGCGAGAGGAAGGGAGCCGAAGCCGACGCCACCATTCGAAAGGAGGACGCGCAGCATGTCTACGGCGCCGAGGTCTGCGTTGCGCCTTTTCGCGTTGCTGGTCCTGGCTGCGATCTCGGTCGAGTTGTGGAAGAGTAGGGCGCGCGCGACAAGGCTCGTGCCTCCGAGCGAGCCCGTTCCACTTTCCTTCTTCGGCCTGCACATACACCATCTCCCGCAGCCGACACCCTGGCCTCGAGTCTCGTTCGGTTCCTGGCGCCTTTGGGACGCCTATGTAGTCTGGCCCAACGTGGAGCCGCAAAAAGGGCAGTGGGATTTCTCGCACCTCGATGGTTATATCTCTCTGGCGGAGAGTCATAGTGTCGAGATCTTGTTGCCCCTCGGGCTAACACCCGCGTGGGCTTCTAGCCGGCCGAAAGAAAAGTCAGGTTATGAACCCGGCAACGCTGCTGAACCTCGGAATATTTCCGATTGGAGCGAGTATGTTCGCGAGGTCGCCACGCGTTACAAAGGCCGCATCCACGCCTACGAGATTTGGAATGAACCGAACCTGAGCGATTTCTTTTCTGGCCGACCGGACACGATGCTCGAACTGGCCCGCGAAGCCTATGGCGTTCTGAAGCAAGTGGACGAGACGGTTCTCGTCGTTTCGCCGTCCGCCACCGGGCAAACGGGAATCGCATGGCTTGAACACTATCTGCAGATGGGGGGTGGCGCGTACGCCGACGTAATCGGGTTTCACTTTTATGTCACACCGGGCGCACCGGAAGCCATGCTGGAGCTCGGAGAGCGCTTGCGCACCGTGCTAGAGGAAAACCATTTGGCGACGAAGCCCCTGTGGAACACCGAAACGGGCTGGCTCATCGAGAACCGGTTGAGCAAGGTCACGCCGCAAAACTCCTCCTTTAGCAGGGTACTGACGCTCGAGGAAGCCTCCGCCTATGTGGCGCGTTCCTATCTGCTGAACTGGGCCATGGGCGTCCGACGATTTTACTTTTATTCCTGGGACAGCGAGGTCGGCGGATTGACGGAAGCGGATGGACAGACCTTGAAACCTCCGGCAACCGCTTTTGCGGAAACCGAGAAGTGGCTGGTTGACGCGCGCATGGTTTCTTGTCTTCCCGATCGGAGTGGCACCTGGATTTGCGAACTGAGCCGTCCGGATCATCGCGCGTGGGTCGTTTGGAATCCGGCCCGAACCGTGGAATTCAAGATTCCCGAGGCGTGGACGGTAAGCGAGGAGAGAGATTTGTCCGGTAGACAGCTTTCCTTAAGTCCCGCTTCCACCGTTTTCATCGGACCAGCCCCCGTTTTGCTGTCCCGTGAACGACCATCTCGAGAACGCCAGGGGGGCTGATACGGCGTATGGGAACGAACAAGGACAACCGATGAAAGTGCTCATGCTGCACTGCCGATATAAAAAGCGCGGAGGGGAAGACCTGGCGGTTGAATCCGAAGAACAACTGCTCTCGACCCGCGGTCATGCCGTTTTCCCTTACCGTCGGAACAATGCGGAAATCGAGCCGTTCACGATCGTTGAAAAGGCGGCCTTGCCCTTGACGACCGTGTGGTCGAACAAAACCCTTGCCGAGGTCCGGCACTTTGCCTTGAACCACCAGCCGGACGTGGCGCACTTCCACAACACCTTTCCTTTGATCTCCCCGTCGGCTTATTCCGCTTGTCAGTTGGCGGGGATTCCCGTGGTGCAGACGCTTCACAACTATCGCCTCGTGTGTCCCGGGACGACGCTCTCGCGCGGCGGGAAGCCCTGCGAGTGCTGCCTCGGGAAAGGGATTGCCTGGCCGGCGGTGCGCTATGCCTGCTATCGCGGAAATAGAACGGCGAGCGGAACCGTTGCCGCCATGCTCGCGATCCACCGGGCTCTCGGCACTTGGACCAAGAGGGTAGACTTGTATGTCGCGCTGTCGAATTTTGCCAGAGATAAGTTCATCGCTGGCGGACTGCCCGCGGCAAAAATTGTCGTCAAACCCAATTTTGTTCATCCTGATCCAGGCGCCGAGCGCGACGTTTCCGACTACGCCTTGTTCGTGGGTCGTCTCTCTCCGGAAAAAGGATTGGGAACCTTGCTCGCCGCTTGGAAGCAACTCGGGAGCAAGATTGCTCTGCGGATCGTGGGGGATGGCCCCCTGCGCCGTGAGCTCGAAGCTCTGGTCGAGAGGCTGGGGCTTGCTCGGGTGCGGTTTCTCGGTCACCTCGACCGCCAAGCGGTTTTTGCGGCAATGAAGAGTGCTCGATTCTTGGTCGTGCCGAGCGAGTGCTACGAGAATCTCCCCATGACGGTCACGGAGGCTTACGCCTGCGGCACCCCAACCATCGTAGCGGGACTCGGAGCCCTCGAAGAGATGGTAGCAGACGAACGCACCGGGATACACTTTGTCCCGGGTAATGCCGAGGACCTGGCCTGCAAGGTGGAATGGGTTTGGACCCATCCGCGAGATATGGAAGAGATCGGACAGGCCGGCCGCGCTGAGTTCGTGGCCAAGTACACCGCCGACAGAAACTATGAGATGCTCATGGCCATTTATAAACGCGCCATCGAATCGCGGCAGGAAGACCTCCCTTGGCGAGTGAATTGAGGAACGGAGTGGAAGTACGGAGGCTCTCCTTCGAAGTCCTGGGTGTGCATGTGGACGCGCTGGACCTTCCGGAAGCATGTCGAACCGTCCGCGAGTGGATCGAGCACCGGCGCGGTTGCCGCTATGTCGCACTCACCGGCATGCACGGGATCATGGAGGCGCAACACGATCCTGCCTTCAAATGCATCCTTAATGCCGCCGACCTGGTGGTGCCAGATGGCACGCCTCTGGTTTGGCTTAGCCGATTTCGGGGACGGCCGCTCACGCGCCGGGTCTACGGGCCTGAGCTCATGCTCGAGGTGTGCCGGCAAACCGCTTCGACGGGCTGTCGTCATTTCCTGGTTGGCGGGGCGCCCGGCGTCGCGGACCGACTCGCGACCATCCTCAAGCGCAGGTTTCCAGGGCTCGTGATTGCGGGCACATGCTCGCCTCCGTTCGAACCCTGGACCGAAGCGCAAGAAGAAGAACTCGTGGCCACCATCAATCGGGCCGCCCCGGACGTCGTTTGGGTTGGTCTTGGCACGCCCAAACAGGAGCAATGGATGCACCGGCACCGCGGCCATTTGCAGGCTGCGGTTCTGCTGGGCGTAGGAGCGGCGTTTGATATCCATTCGGGGAGGCGAAGACAGGCGCCCCGCTGGATACGCGAGAACGGAGGAGAATGGCTTTTCCGATTGGTTCAGGAACCCCGGAGACTCTGGCGGCGCTACCTCGTCTATGGACCGCAATTTCTCTTTTCCGTTGCGCTCGAATCGCTCAAGCTCAGAAGATTCGAATAGTTCGGTTGAAACCTTGCCGAGAAGCGGGTTGATTTTCGCTCGCTGTACGGAGCATTTGATTTCTGTTCACCAAAGCTGCTCGAGCAACGCATCGTCCTAATAGGGCGGAAGGAAAAACACCTGTCGTCATGTGCGGAATCGTTGGCTCCATACAAACCGGTGAGCACGTACCGCTTCGAGACGCGGTTCGACGGGCCATGGATCATATGGTCCATCGCGGGCCGGACGGCCAAGGCCTAGAGGAGTTTATCGTCAGAAACGGCACCGCTTCGTCCACTTTGGGCGCACCTCCGATTGCCACGGTCTTGTTCGGTCACCGCAGATTGGCCATCATCGATCTATCGGAAGCCGCGCGCCAGCCCATGTCGACTCCCGACGGCCGATTCCACCTTAGTTTCAATGGCGAGATTTACAACTATCGGGAAATTCGCGCCGAACTCAAGAATCTCGGCCACAGTTTCCGGACCAGCTCCGATGCGGAAGTGCTGCTCGAGGGATGGCGAAGATGGGGAAAGGCCTTGCTGCCGCGCCTGATCGGTATGTTTGCGTTTGCCGTTTTCGATTCCGAGCACGCTTCTGTCCTGCTCGCGCGAGACCCCTTTGGCATCAAGCCGCTTTATTACGTCCAGGACAGGCACAGAATCGTATTTGCCTCGGAAATTGCTCCGCTGCTCGAGGTCCCCGGGGTGAGCCGCAAGGCACACCCACAGACGGTCTATGACTTCCTTTCCGGCGCAATGGGGGAACTTGCCGACAGGACCTTTTTTCAAGACGTCCGCCAGCTTGCAGCCGGGCACTATTTGGCAATTTCCTGCGCATCTCCCGGGACGGCAGAGCCCGTGTGTTACTGGGAACTCGAGCGGAAACGGGCCCAGTGCATATCGCCCCAAGAGGCGAGCTCAGGCTTCCGCGATCTTTTCGAGCAAAGCATCAGACTGCATCTGCGGAGCGACGTTCCTGTTGGCGTGTCTCTTTCCGGAGGCATGGATTCGTCTGCGATCACGGCCATGGTCCGAGCTGTCCAGGGCCCGGAAATCCCATTACACACGTTTAGTTATGTCGCAGAAGATCCTGAGCTCTCAGAAGAACGGTGGTCTGGAATGGTCGCGCGGGCGATGGCGGCCAAACAGCACCTAGTCCACATTCATCCCAACGAGCTCGTCGAGGACTTTCGCGAGCTAGTGCGCGTGCAAGAACAGCCATTTGGATCGCCAACCATCTACGCCCAGTACCGCATTTTTCGATCCGTTCACGAGGCGGGCGTGAAAGTGGTGTTGACCGGCCAGGGTGCAGATCAATATCTCGGGTACATTCGGCATCTCCCCGTGCGTCTTGCCACCCTCGTGCGGACAGGCCATTGGTTAGCGGCCATGCAGTTCCTGCGGCATGCGAAGGCGCTGCCTACGTCGGCGGCACTAAGCCTCCGGGGGGTGGTACGCGAGACCCTTCCGGCGACCCTTGTAGAAACCGTGAGGCGTGTGCGAACAAGGCCGCCGCTCGGGGCCAATGCCGATTGGTTTCGCGAGCGCGGGATCGGCTCTCCAAGAACCCGTTACAGCAAAGGTCCTGGACGCAGTTTGCACGGTCTGGCGAAGCAGAACCTTTTGGAGGCTCTTCCCGCCTTGCTTCGGTTTGAAGACAGAAATGCAATGGCCTTTTCGGTAGAGAACCGCGTTCCCTTCCTGACTACTGATCTTCTCCATTTTGTATTTTCCCTGCCCGAGGAAGAAATTATTTCCGCGGAGGGTCGTTGCAAGGCGGTTCTGCTTCGTGCCATGCGCGGGCTCGTCCCCATGGAGGTCCTCGACCGCCGCGACAACATCGGGTTTGCCATGCCCATCTCGAAACTGAATCGTCAAACGCAGTCGTGGCTCCAAGGTATCCTGAGGGGCGCCGCCGCCATTCCTGCTCTGGATGTTGCCGAACTCGAGAGACGTGTGAACCTGACCCTGGACAATCAAGCGTCCGATACAGAGTCAGAACGCTGGTTGTGGCGATGGCTGAGCCTCATAACCTGGGCCAGCGAGTTCCAAGTGCGCTTTGCGTGACACGCCGGACTGGGCGGCTCGGCTCCTGCATTAGTCGTTTCGGGGCCTGCTCGGCGTTCACTTGCGTTCACCACCTGCATGCTTGCCGAGTCGCCTTCGCGACCTTCTGCACCAGAGGCTCCAGCAGTCTCGTCGCCTCCACCGCTGCTCTGATTGCTACCGGGTGGAGCGAACCAGTTCCCCGGGCGGGTCTCACGGAGCATCACCAATGTCGCGAAACTCCGCTAAAATCGTAGAATGCGTGACTCTTCTGGTCAAACGCGCGACCGCTCGCTGTTCGCCGCTCTAACTACTGCACTCCTCTTCTTCGCGGCTTCATCTATAGCGCAAACAAAAACTGCAAATGTCACCGCGCGCCAGGAGTTTCTGAAAAAGCTGGTCGCCGCGGCGGAGGAGAGAACGAGCCACACCGTGCGTTACGACTCGGCCTATGTCCGTATTCCTTATCCGGGAGGAGATGTTCCTGAGGATACCGGTGTGTGCACGGATGAAGTAATCCGCTCGTACCGTGGCGTGGGCGTCGATCTCCCAGAAAGAAGTCCACGAGGACATGGCGAATAACTATTCGGCCTACCCTCGGAAATGGAGGACGCCGAGGACGCGTACAGACACGAACATCGATCACCGGCGCGCGCCCAATCTAATGGTCTTCTTTACCCGCAAAGGGGAATCGCTAGAGATCACCGACCATGCGGGCGGCTATTTGCCTGGCGACATCGTTACTTGGGATCTTGGCGGCGGGGTTCCGCACATCGGCATTGTCGTCGACGAGAAATCAGCGGAAGATAGCCGCCACCTGATCGTACACAACATCGGACAGGGTCCAAAGAGGGAAGACGTGCTGTTCGAATGGAAAATCACCGGACACTACCGCTACTACGGGCCAGCACTCTTCTAGTCTAGTCTAGAAGCTGTTGCACAACTTACAAAAGTCATTGATTCCATTGGGCCAAAGTTGGGTCGTGGCACATCTTCCAGTGTCAGAGCCACTTGCACAGTGCCGATTTGGGTGCCGCCCGCGTCCAGGGTGCGACTGAATTCGATGACCCAGGTAGCCGGGCATTTCCCACTGGAGACCGGTGAAGAAGAGATTGAAATGATTGTTCCTGTTTGGGCCATTGTGCTGGCAACCGCAAAACAAAGAGCCTGGGTGAAGGGTTGGAAGAAACGCTGACGGTCCATCGCTTGGACGTGAGAGCGGTGTTGCGGCGGAAACAATCCACCACCAACCCGATCGAACCGTGTCTGTCGGGGTGCCGCGGGCGGCGCGGAACATAGAGCGCTGCGAGAAGGAAATCAGCCGCTGCGCTGGACAGCCAGCGGACTCCTCCGAAGCAGGGAAAAAGTTCCGACGCATCAAACGCTATCAAGAAACCCTGTTGCTGAAGGAGCCTTTGAACCGCTCGCCTATTCAGCAGAAGAAGTTGCGGACCGCAGAAGCCGCTTGAACTTGATTGCTGGGAGCATTACAGTGCAAAACATTGAGAGTCGCGGCAATCAACTAAAACTCGGACATCCTCCCCAGGTCTGTGGCTTGCGCGACGCTTACAACCTGGGCGAGGATTGGGTCTCTGACATTTTCATGTGGCTAAACCAGGCGCCAATTACCGTCATGAGCGAAAGCTATCGAACGGATTTGATGCTCAAGAGGCTTGAGGTGGAAACGCGGAAGCGATAACAGGACAAGAACAATGGCCGGACAAGACCTGCAACGTCGAGAAATGCTTCGCATTATGGCCACCGCCGCTGCCGCGTCGAAGTTTCCAGGATTCGCCAAATGGTCGTTCATTTGCTCGCACGACAAGTCCGTAGAATCCATTCGACCAGAAGGTTATCAGCCGCTGTTCTTTTCTCCCTCCGAATACGCCTTAGTGGAACGTCTTACGGAACTCATCATTCCCAACGATACGACTCCGGGCGCGAAAGAGGCGGGCGTCTCGGAGTTTGTGGACTTCATGGTGGCCCGCAATACTGACAAGCAATATTCCATGCGCTTGGGAATCAGTTGGTTGAACGCGCACTGCGAGCGCCTGTTCGGCAGAACGTTCATGTCACTCGTTGAGGCGCAACAGGTGGCTGTCCTCGAGCCGCTGGCGTACAAAGCGAAGCATCGCGCGGGCGAAGAAGATGGCCGCAAATTCTTCCTCGCTATCAAAGAACTCACGGTCATGGGTTTTTACACCACCGAAATCGGGTACAAGGAAATCGACAATCCGGCGCTAAAGTTCCATGCGAAGTCGCCCGCATGCCCGCACGTCGATGATCCCGGACACAAACATTTGCCTCCGCCCAAATGGTGAGGCGCCATGCCGAAACAAATCTATGACGTGATCGTGATTGGAAGCGGTGCCGGCGGCGGCATGGCCATCAAAACGCTCTGCGAAGCCGGCCTCAAGGTCTGCTGTCTTAACGCCGGGCGCAGGCTCGATCCTGCCAAAGACTTCCGCAACCATCGCAAACCATGGCAGATGACATTTCGCGGGTTCGGCGATCCCGCAAAGCGCTCGGAATCCGTTGGTTATATGGACAGCGAATGGGTGCCGGGCGTGTGGGAACACGAAATCAGGTATACCACCGCTCCCGGAACCGAGTGGACTTGGCCACGCTGCTGGGCCGTGGGAGGAAAAACCAATTTTTGGGGAAGGTCCTCCGCCCGGTTTGGCGATATCGATTTCCTCGCTGCTTCGCTCGATGGCTACGACGTGGATTGGCCGGTCGCCTACCAGGAGATCGCTCCTTACTATTCGCGCGTCGAGCGCATGATTGGAGTGTCCAGTTCAATCCAGAACCGCCCCAGCAATCCCGATGGTGAATACCTGCCGCCGTTTAATCTGCGCTGCCTGGACCACATCTTGCAGAAAGGTGCCGAAAAAATCGGCGTCCCTTATCTTCCTGACCGCATTGCGCAACTCACCGTCGATCACGCCGGTCATCCCGCGTGTCATTTTTGCGGCGCCTGCACCACGGGATGCGACACCGGCTCCTTTTTCTCGACGCCATGGCGTTTCTTGCCGCTCGCGGAAGGGACCAAGAATCTCGAACTCCGGACCGACGCGCTGGCAAAGAATATTCTTGTGGATGAAAGGGGCCTCGCGAATGGCGTTGCGTACATCGACCGCAAGTCCCGGCAGGAGGTGGAGGTTTATGGCCGGGCAGTCATCGTGGCGGCCACCAACGTCGAAACCGCGCGCATTCTGCTCAATTCCAAGTCGCGTCACTGGCCCACAGGTATTGCGAATTCCAGTGGCCAGCTAGGCCGCAATCTGTGCGACCACCTTTACGGAGAGTCTGCCTACGGGTATCTGCCCCAGCTCTTAGGTCAGCCAAGCTTCCCGGACAGCGTTGGCGACAACACCATCGTGTGGATGCCTCGTTGGCAAAATCTGAAAGATCCGCACGAAGAACAATTCATCCGCGGCTACAGCGTATATCCCGGCGGGGGCTGCGGCGAATACCCTTGGTATGCTACTCGGGCCGAAGGCTTCGGTTCCTCCTACAAGCGCGAAGTCAAGCGCCGCTACCCAACACCGATCAGCTTCACCCTGCAAGCTCCTTCGTTGAGAACGGACACTAACTTTGTTGACATCGATCCGGAAGTGAAAGACGTCTACGGGATTCCGTGCGCGCGGATTCATTTTCAGTGGGACGAAAACGTTTTGAAAATGTGGCAACACTCAAAGCAGGCCTGTGCCGATTTGCTTCGTGCGGCCGGCGGCGTGGTCGAAGGCTCCGGCGATTCACCGAACGTTCCCGGCTGGAGCCTCCACGATACCGGGACGTGCCGAATGGGGCACGATCCCAAGAAATTCGTCACCAACGCTTTCGGACAGGCTCACGACGTGCCGAACTTGTATGCTTGTGACGCCAGCGTCTTTCTCAATTGCACGGACAAGACGACCACCCTCAGTATCATGGCCTTTAGCCTGCGTTCCTGTGAGCACCTGATCGAAAGGTTTCGCCGCGGCGACCCAAGGTCCGCCTGAGAAGCTGAGGGAGCAGGCTCAAGTCCCGCATGGATTGCTTCTCGCGTGGTGTCGGGAGGTATCAGGAGAACGGCCATCGCGTTGTCGACGACAGCACTCTTGATCGTTTGCAAAAAGCTTTGTCGAGTCACAAGTAAAACGGCATTCGCAGCCCTGTTGGATTGACCTTGGTTAAGTTCCTGGCGGACATAGTTGATCGGTAATTTATACTAGGAGCTGCATTTACGATTTGAGGACTTAATCACAAATCGACCGCCGCTCAGAACCAGTCCCATGCGCTGACAGGGGCAATCACCCGGTGGTATAAGTAATTTTCAACGCTCCTGGCCCGCCAGGCTCGTCCGTCGAAAAGTGATTAGAGCAGCCATGAGTGAATCGCCCTCCTCCGAAACTGCAGAGCCTGGCCGCATCATTAGCCATACCACGCCCGTAAATCGAACCGGCTGGATACGCTGGTTTCCCGGGTTGGACACTCTGCGTCATTACAAGTCGTCCTGGCTGCGGCACGATTTTGTCGCGGGCTTGGTAATGACCACAATGCTCGTTCCTGTCGGTATCGCGTACGCTCAGGCATCCGGTGTGCCTGGTATCAACGGCCTTTACGCGACTATTGTCCCGTTGCTCGCATACGCTCTGTTTGGTCCAAGCCGCATTCTTGTCCTGGGCCCTGACTCTGCGCTCGCGCCGGTGATCCTGGCTGTCGTGCTGCCTCTTTCGGCTGGAGAACCGCAACGTGCGGTGGAGCTAGCGGGAATGCTGGCAATCGTTTCCGGCGTCGTATGTATTGCTGCGGGGCTGGGGCGTTTAGGTTTCGTCACAGAGCTGCTTTCAAAGCCCATCCGCTATGGCTATATGAACGGCATCGCACTGACAGTACTGCTGAGCCAAGTTCCAAAGCTCTTCGGCTTCTCTGTCACTGCAAAGGGACCGTTGCGCCAAGTCTGGGGAATCGTCGACAAGATCCTCAAAGGGAACGTAAACATTACGGCACTCGCGATAGGAGCCGGCACCCTCGTTCTGATACTTTTGCTGAAGAGCAAACCGCGTCTTCCAGGTATTCTGATCGCGGTCGTCGCGGCCACGGTCATAGTCGCGGCCTGCGACCTCGCTCATCGCGCCGGCGTGTCCGTGCTTGGTCCCCTGCCGCGCGGATTGCCCTCGCCAACATTTCCCTTTGTCCATGTCGAAGACTGGGTATCGATCCTCATGGGCGGCGTCGCCATAGCGCTCGTTTCATTTGCCGATACGAGCGTGCTTTCTCGAACCTACGCTGCACGTCTGCGGACGCAGGTTGACCCGAACCAAGAGATGGTGGGCCTCGGCGTCGCCAACCTTGCCTCGGCTTTCTTTCAAGGCTTCCCGATCAGTAGCAGCTCATCGCGGACGCCGGTGGCCGAGGCAGCAGGTGCTAAGACACAGTTGACTGGAGTCGTGGGCGCACTTGCCATCGCACTTCTGCTGGTATTCGCACCTGAGATTCTGCAGGATCTGCCGCACCCAGCCCTCGCAGCCGTGGTCATCGCTGCGGCCATCGGTCTAGTTGAAGTGTCCGACTTACGCCGCATCTATCGTATCCAGCGCTGGGAGTTCTGGCTTTCGATGACCTGCTTCGCAGGTGTGGCCGTGTTCGGTGCCATTCCGGGCATCACCATCGCGATCGTGATTGCAGTGATTGAGTTCCTTTGGGATGGCTGGCGTCCGCATTCGGCAGTGCTTGGCCGCGTCGAACGTATAAAGGGCTATCACGACATAACCCGTTATCCCGAGGCACGGCAGATCCCCGGCCTCGTGCTGTTCCGGTGGGATGCGCCTCTCTTTTTCGCGAACGCCGAGCTGTTCCACGAACGCGTCCTGGATGCTGTTGCTAAATCAACCACGCCCGTCGACTGGGTGGTCATCGCGGCGGAACCGGTCACGAGCGTCGATGTCACCGCGGCCGATGCCGTCTCCGAGCTGGATGACACCTTGCATGCCTCCAGCATCGAGTTGTGCTTTGCGGAGATGAAGGATCCGGTCAAGGACAAGCTCAAGCGCTTCGGACTATTCACGCGCTTTGGCGAACAGACCTTCTTTGCGACTCTCGGCGAAGCGGTCAATGCTTACCTTGCAACGCATCCCGTAGACTGGGTCGACTGGGAAGGTCGTGACAAGTCCTGATTGACGGGGTAACCGCCGAAGTAGATTTGGGCGAAGAGAGCTTTACGGGTTAGCGGAACTTAGCAGGCACGAACGGCGAGCCATATAGATTAATCGCATCTTGCGAATTGACAGGCACGCAAGGGCGAATAGCACGCCGAGGCAACGCCGGTCGAAGTGAAACTGCCGCGTAGCTTCCCGGCGTCTACGAGCTTGTCCCCCACTTGAATAACTTGCCGGGCACTGCTAACTAAGTGGAATCTACTTCGCTCTTTTCACAAAGTGGAAATTCTGAATACGGCCTGCATCCAGCACAAACCAGGAAACCTGCCAGTTCGCCTGATCGTGGGTCAACCGCACCGCCCCGATCTGCCCGGTAAAAACATCTCGCACCGCTGTACGTACTCGCCCATAATGCTCGGCTCGTCGTCAACTTGAAGAAGAGTACGCACTTGGCCGGACATTCCGACGACAACCCGGGCGCCCACAGCGAATCGTTGCTTGGTCTCTGCTCGTGGCATTGATGAGATATACGCGGCGCCAATGAAGGTCGCAACAACCTTTTGCGTAGTGCTGGGACGGGACGTCTGCCACCTTTTCGAAAGCCAACATGTTAAAATCAAAAGGAAGTGGGAGACTTGCCGCTAGGAGGACTACGGTGAAACAACTCACGGCCTACCTAGTGAAACTGTCCCCAAGCCAGTAGTGCAGACAGCATGGGGATTCAAGAGCCCTGGCAACACAAGTGGTAATTGCTGTCTCGCAGGGGTGGTGAACAAATGACAGTCAAAATCCAACTCAGCCCTAACCTATACGACAACATTCGCACCCTAGTCCACGATGCACTTAACGAGCAGAAAAACAGGCAGAAAATCGAGCAGCTTGCGATGAAGATCCGCGCTCAACTCGACCAACTGTCTGGTCCAAAATAGTTCCACAACTGGTCCAAAAGTCGATTTCGGCACTGTTCTAAACGACTTAATACGACTCAATATTCCTGTAAATCCTTGAAAACACATCATCCGGGTCGGAACACAAGACATTAAGGCTCCGGGTCTCAGGCTCACTGGGCGGATGCCGGGATTCAAGAGGAAACCCAAATGAAGTGAGGTGCCATTGTGCTTGATGAGAAGCAAGTCCGCGCCATTTTGGTCTGCGCTTTTGAGAACCTGCAGAGACAGAACACCGTCCTATATTCTTTGACAACCGAACTTGAAGCCGTTCGGGATGTGCTTTGCGAGCATGCGCCGACATACAAGGCTTTGTTGGCGCAAAAGCGAGCGCATTACGTGGCAGAACTAAAGTCAACAGTCGCCGATGATTTCTCAAAATTTGAGCAGATAATTCAGCAATTGAAAGAACCTTAGCTGGCCGGATCTGCGTCTTAGGGGTGTACCACGAGAGAACCGATTCTTGCGAACGGCGCTGCGGTTCGCTGCCGTTCTTTAGCACTTTTGGGCCATTCCCATCACGCCGACGGGCTGGGAAATTTCTAGGCCGGCTTCTCGTGTTTGCGCTCGCGATCTTGCCTCGCGGCCAGTTGCGGGCGAAGGCTCGCTAGGTTCTTCAATGTGTTGTACCAAAACGCCGCGCCCAGACTGAGAAAGGCTATCGTGAACAAAAGGCCTGGCCCTGCGGTCGAGGATAGCGGCGAGAGTCGCTCGTCCTGGAAGAGCTTGAACTCGGAGCGCGCGAGTTCACTCTTCAGCGAAGCGGACTGGTCAATGAGCTTGTCGGAATCGCTGACCAGCTCGGCGTTTACTTCTTGCTGATACTCGGCAGCAAGAGTCTCGCGCGCTGAATTTCCATCTAAGGTCGCGCGAAGCCAAGACTCTGCTTCCTCACGGCTTGCAAATCCCGGCGAAGTTTCAAGGGCGTGCATCGCTTTGGATTTCGCTTCAGAGGTGACACGGTCTTCGGCGGGAGCTGCGGTGGCCGCGACTTTTTCTCGCTTTTTGCTCCGTGCTTTCCGCTTTGCCGGTTCAGGGATGGCCGGGGCGGTGCGCAAGATCGAAACCATGGCCTTGCGGTAGACGTCGGGCACCACAGTGTGCGCGTTTTCCTTGGGACGTGAGAGTTGCTCCGCGTGCTTGTCCAGGGCTTCCGCACTAGCAGCCAATCGTGCCCGCAATTCAGCCTCTTCCGACATCGACCGGAACAGCCGGGCGGAGTCAAAGTGCGCGGCAAAGACGAAAATACAGGAAAGCACGATCGTTACAAGGCGTGCTTCGAAGGCGAAGCGCTGCGAGGCCCTGTCCATGACGTGATCGAACCAAGCCCGGAGGCCTTCCAAGCGCGGCTCGGATGGAGTAGAGACCGAGGCTAATGCTCCGGTGGCAGGAGTGGATTCCGGCTCGAGTTCCTTCGCTGGTGCGGTCGCGTTTTCCATTGCGACGGCGAGGCGCGCTTCCGTTTCGCCCGGCTCGGCATGGCGAACGATGCCTTCGTCGAAATCCTCAGCCGGGGAGAGACGTTCCTTCGCTGGTGCGGTCGCGTTTTCCATTGCGACGGCGAGGCGCGCTTCCGTTTCGACCGGCTCGGCATGGCGAACGATGCCTTCGTCGAAATCCTCAGCCGGGGAGAGACGTTCATTCTGCGGCGACGACGCCTCCGAGGCGCGGCGGACAATGCCCTCATCGCAATAGGGCTTCAAGCGCACCGGCACACCCTCTTGCGGCGCTCCTGGCCTCGACCTGGCTCCCGATTTGTTCTCACTCCACGCCATCATCAGCATTGCGCGCTGGGCAGGATCGGGCAAGGTTCCGGGAAGCGGTTCGGCGAGCTTTTCGAGGATGGCGGGCAGCTCTTCTACACGGATGGAAGTGGCCAGGCGCCACCGGCTGAGCAGCCCGCCAAGAATCGCTCCTACGAGCGCCCCTGTGCCCAAGGGATGCTGGCAGAAATTGATCACTGAAACATAGCCAGCCAAATGGTCCGTATATAGCCAAGTATCTGCGAACCAGTGCTTGGCGATAGCCATTGCGATTGGCGTGATGACGAGGCCTCCAACCGCACCCATGATCAACGGCAACAGGGGAATGGAAGCGCTGATGCCTTGCAGCTTTCCTGCGGTCTCCGGCGGAATGAAGGGAACCTGGTCCACACGAAGGGAAAAGCGCGAAAAGATCGAGTCAGAAATCGTGGGATGACGCAGGACTCTGCGGGCAATTTCCTTTGCCCAGCGTCTGGCTTCCTGATCCGGATAGGCGGTTTCGAACAGGTCCACCAGGCCGCGCTGCAAATTGACACCGCGCAGGCCTAGCAAGCTGACGACCACCTGCGTGACCGCCGTGATGAACAGGCTGGCGACAAGCATGAGGACGACAAAAGCAATGACGGTGTCAAGGTGTGGAAACATGGTGGCTTTCCGAGATGAGGCCCATGAAGAGTATAGAAGAGACTACGATGACGGTGCAGAAAACGCAGGATGAGTATCTTTATCGTTAAGAGGAAGGGCACGGTTTAGAAGTAATGTCTGGTAAACGGTCGCTTGAGTCGTAGAGAAAAACGGTGAAGCAGCTATTACCGTTTCACGACTGCACGAGCCAACATAAGGTCCCGGTACGCAGAAGGCCGGTTACCATGCAGGTATTGCCGGTGTGGGCTATGAGATAAGGCTTTAGTCTACTTCGGTTGAACTGCGGTCACTTGCACCAAGATGATGGCCCAATCGTCGACTTGAGGAACAAGGACCACGCTCATCCTGTGAATCCAGACCCGCTCCAGGCTAGCGAGGATTGCATTTTTCCACAGCACAATAACAACTAGCAGGTTGTTCGTGTCCGCGATGGTTTCTTCAATGATGTACGTGGCATTCTTCTTTGTGTAAGGGGCAAAGAGGGTCTCAGATTCCCTAGAGATTTCCTCTCGATTCCATCGTTTTCCATAGACATCAACGAATTGCGCATCCTCTGCGAAAAAAGTCAGCAGTTCCTTCGCCTTATGCCATTTAAGCCCAGCAAGGAAAGTGTCCAACGTAGCTATCGCTCTCGTGTTTGATTTTGGCTGTACATTGGTCCTCTCAGCGCCCAGGATCTTTGCCATTTGCTCTCGAAGCATTGCCGGGTCGAGACCCCTTGCCTTAAGAATTTCGCTAACAAACGAACGCTCTAGGCGCAACAAACCAAACAGTAGGTGCTCAGTCCCGACGTGGCGGTGTCTCAGTCTGTCGGCCTCTTCACCGGCCAGGTTCAGGACCTTCTTGGATTCCGATGTCAGAGGCACTTCCACGGAAGTCGAGATGCGTTCGCGTGATGTGATGTGCCTAGCGATTTCTGAACGAATTTCTTCTTCGGCGTTGACTTCACCTAGAAACCGCTTTGCAAGCGCTCTGTCCTCTCGTAGAAGCCCCAATAACAAATGTTCGGTCTCGATGTAGGGGCTGCCGTACTGACTCGCTTCGTAGCGCGCAAAGAAAACCACACGCCGTGCCTTCTCCGTGTAGCGTTCAAACATGAGATGGTCCAGAGGAAACTAGCCCATAGATAGGAATGTTACGGAAGGCCATCTGAGTCTTTCCAACCTCGCGCCAACTCCCTCGATGAGAAGGTTTTCGACTGCTATCCCTGACTAAGCGTACGTTCCGTGGGGGCGACGATGACTTCGTGCCCCAACATGGTTAACAGCCGACTGACCCAAGGAGAATGCGTTCCGGTCTCCAGGGCAATGCAACTCCAGGGCATTTTTTCAAATGCCCGCCTCATCGCTTCCGAGGTCGTCGGCAGTTTCTGCCGTAGGATGACTTCGCCCGCTTCCACCCTCTTCGACGATCCCTCGTCGTTCAACATCAATTCGCGGATTTTAGAAGAGTTTGACCCAGCTTTGACGAACTTTTCGTCTCGTGCCCCGTATAGCTCTCTATCGCTCATCGCGCGAAAAGGGGTTTCGATGGACACGGTTCGACAGGACGTTCGATTCGCTGTGCGCACGCTGGCAAAGAGCCCTGGTTTCGCCGTCGTAGCCGTGATCACGCTGGCGTTGGGCATCGGAGCTTCCACGGCGATCTTCAGCGTGATCGACAACGTGCTCATGGAGCCGTTCCCGTACCCCGATGCCGACCGCCTGATGTCCCTGCAAATCCACGACACGGAGCGCAATGAGCCGGGGGGCCGCGCCGGCTTTCAGGGGCCCGAATTCCTCGACTATGTCGAGCAGAATCACGCATTTGATCGGGTGATCGCGAACGACAACGAAGACGTTCTCTACCGATCGGGCGGGGGGACGGAGCGTTTCAACGGGAACCTGGTGACGCCGGGGACGTTTGAGTTCCTGGGCATGCCGGCACTTTTGGGGCGCGTGATGCAGCCCGCCGACTACGAGCCGGGCGCACCGCCGGTCTTTGTCCTGCGCTACAAGGTCTGGGTCAACCGCTTCAGCGCAGACGCCAAGATACTCAATACCGCGTTCATCTTGAACGGCACGCCGCGCACGCTGATCGGCATCATGCCGCCTCGCTTCGCCTGGGGCGATGCGGACTTGTGGCTCCCCGAAAAGCCCAGCCGCGCGGAAGGACAGCTCCGCAGCGGGTTCCCAAAATATTGGTTCATGTTGGGTCACTTGAAGCGCGGGGTTTCCATTCGCGAAGCGCAATCTGACTTCACGGTCATCGCCAACCGACTCGCGAAGGTGTATCCCAAGGACTACCCCAAACATTTCAACGTGCATCTCGAATCGCTGACCAATCTCGTGGTAGGACAATTTAAAACGACCCTGTACATCGTGCTCGCAGCGGTTGGGCTGTTGCTGCTGATCGGCTGCGCCAATGTAGCCAATCTGCTTTTGGCCCGAGGCACGGCCCGTGAAAAAGAATTTGCCATACGCGCTGCCTTAGGAGCCGGCCGGTGGCGCGTGGTCCGTCAGCTCCTTGTGGAAAGCTTGCTGCTGGCGCTGGGAGGTGCGGTGCTGGGCGCGCTGCTCGCTTGGGGAGGGCTGAAGGCGCTCGTTGCGCTGATTCCCGCGCAGATCATCCCCGCGGAGGCGGTCATTCGCGTGAACACGCCGGTCTTGTTGTTCACATTGTGCGTCGCTGTACTCACGGCGCTCGTATTCGGCTTGGCGCCCGCGTTACAAGTGGCTCGCCGTGACCTGAACGACCCTCTCCGCGACACGGGCAAAGGAACTGGCGGCAGTTCCACGCACGGCCGGTTGCGCAACGCGCTGGTGGTGATGGAAGTGGCGCTCTCGCTAACGCTTCTCGTTGGGGCCGGTCTGCTGATGCGCAGCTTCGTCGCGCTTCGCCAAGTGCATCTCGGCCTGCAGCCTGACCACGTGCTCGTGGCGCGGCTCCCCCTTCCCGAGGACCGCTACAAAACCTCCGATCAAGTTGCCGGCTTCTATCGACCGTTGTTGCGGCGGCTTGCAGTCTTGCCCGGCGTGCTGGATGCCACAGAAACGAGCACCTTGCCTCCGTATGGTGGAATTCCCAGCGACATCGATGTCCCAGGCAAAACGCACGCGGAGAAGTGGGACGCGATTTTCCAGCTGTGCAGCGAAGGTTATTTCCCCACGTTGAAAATCCAGCTTATCGACGGGCGGCCCTTCACCGAGGCGGAGGTGGAAGGCAAGCGCAAGCTCGCGGTCGTCAACCAGACCTTCGTGCACAAATATCTTGCAAGCGAAAATCCGCTCGGGCAACGTGTGCACATTGCCCAGCTTGAAACTCTGCCCGATAAATTGCCGGACGCGTGGTTTGAAGTCATCGGCGTGGTTGCAGATGTCAAAAACCGAGGTTTGCAGGAGCCAATCCAGCCGGAAATCTGGGTGCCGTACACCATGACCGGCACCGGCTATCGCGGCGTTTTGGTGCGCACCGGGAAAGAGCCGCTGTCGCTATTGAATGACGTGCGCCATGAAATTTGGGCCACAGACAGCAACGTGGCGCTCACCTTCACCGGAACGCTGGAAGGCTATATCAGCAAGTTTTCCTACGCTGGACCGCGCTTCGGTTTCTTCCTGATGACTATTTTCGGCTCCATAGGGTTGGTGCTGGTGACTATTGGTGTGTACAGCGTGCTAGCATACACCACCGCGCGGCGCACGCACGAAATCGGCATCCGCATGGCGTTAGGCGCGGAGAAAGGCCACGTGCTGAAGCTGATCATTCGCATGGGTGTGGGACTCGTGGCCATTGGCACAGTCATTGGCTTGATCGTCAGCCTATCGATAGCGCGCGTGATCGCCACGCAGTTATGGGGAGTGTCGGCGTACGACCCGGCCACGCTGGTGTCTGTGGTCGCGTTGCTGCTCGTGACGGGCGCGGTGGCCTGTTGGATTCCAGCTCACCGTGCCACCAAGGTCGATCCGCTAGTCGCGCTGCGGTACGAGTAACTCATGGCTCTCGGAGAGCCACAACGAAGGATGAAAATGGACCCAGGCACCTATGCTTTGTTTTCAACGCGATAGGCAGCTATTTTCATAGGAGTAAATAGAAGATCGCGTACACCAGTTCCTGGTAACGAGCTTCCCGGCAACTTGGGTACTCGTCGATACTTGTACGATTTGAAGGCACTCGTGTTCATTTCTCTCCAAGACGCCATACAGTGGGTTCTTGATTTGAGTAGATTGCTGCATGCCTACAAAAATTAAGTCGCAACGAAGGCCTGCCGCGAGATATCTAGCAAACTTAGGCGACACCTCCTAACCCCGGGATCAACTCATTCGTCAAAACGGAGACAATTGAGGAACCTGGCGAGGCCCTGCAACGCTCTCGAACAGATTCCAGAAGCGGTTCCAGAAGGCTATTCACAAGGTGGAGAGATGCTGCGAGACGTGCGATTCGGACTTCGGATTCTACTAAAACAACCGAGCTTTAGCCTGATTGCGATGCTAACCCTGGCGCTGGGAATTGGAGCCACCTCGGCGGTCTTGAGCCTGATTCAGGGCGTGCTTCTAACACCGCCGCCCTACCGGCGACCACAGCAGCTGGTGCTCGTCACGACCGCACGAACAGACGGCCAAAAAATGGACAGCCCGCGCGGCTGGCCAGCCCAGCAATGGATGGAATGGCAAAAAGAAGCGAAAGCCTTTCAAGGAATTGCCGCTTACGACTGGACCTTCAATTTTCTGATCCGCAACGATGGCAGCCAATCTATGCAGGGCATGTGGGTCACGAACGACTATTTGCCCGTCATGGGACTGAAAGCAGTTGTGGGGCGAGGCTTCGAGGAGTCAGATTTTGGGCAAGGGCCGGTGAAGGTAGTCCTCTTGGGGTACGAGTTTTGGCAGCGCGCGTTCAACGGCGATCGGCAAATTATCGGCAAGACAGTGCGCATCAGCCGATGGGATATACCGCCTACGGTGATCGGCGTGATGCAGCCGGGAGTGCGCTTTCTGCCTTCGCCGGGGGCGGCCAAGGAGCCGAATTACGACGTCAATGCGACGGTCGATTTTTGGATACCCGCGGCGCCGGACCCGAAGTATCTCAAGGACCCATATTGGAATCTGGTGGCGCGACTACGGGATGGAACGACCGAACGGCAGGGACAGCAGGAACTGGCCCTCTTTGCCGCGCGAGAGGCACAGTCGGAGAAGGACTTTGCAGGGTTTACGCCGCAGCTCGCATCCGTGACCGAGGAAATGAATCAAGATGGCCGGAGGATTTTGCTTCCGTTGTTGGGAGCAGCGACACTGGTTTTGTTGATCGGTTGCGGAAACGCGGCAGCGCTGCTGCTGGTGCGTGGACTGCAACGCCAGCAGGAGTACGCGGTGCGCAGCGCGATCGGGATGGGGCGCATCGCTCTTTTGCGACAGGTCTCGACCGAAAGCCTATTGCTGGCCTTGATGGGCGGAGCAGTTGGAGTGGGGCTGGCCTTCGGCGTCGTGAAGTTATTCAAGCTGATTGCCGGACACGCTATTCCGCGGCTGGATGGCGTGACGGCTGGGTGGGCAGTGCTGGGCTGGGGATTGGGCGCTGCGGTGCTGGCTTCGGTTTTTGCAGGAGCTTTTCCAGCATTGCGGGCTTTCCGGTTGGATCCGATGGAGGTGCTGAAGAATGCCGGGCCGAAAGGGACGGCAGGAATCGGCGAGCGGCGGCTGCTGCGCGGAGTCACGATGGTGCAGATGGCACTGACGCTAGCGCTGCTGGTAGGCGCCGGGCTGTTGATTCGCACGATGGTGAATATTGCGAGGGTCCCGTCAGGCTACAACACTGGACACATTTTGACCATGAGCGTCACAGAAGTGCAGAACCGGTCGACTTGGGGTAGCTTTCATCGGCAGGCTTTAGAGCGAGTTGCTGCGCTTCCGGGTGTACAGAACGCGGCGTTTGCTTGGGGAGTCCCGTTGACAGGCAACAATTGGCCGGCGACTTTGGAAATCGAAGGACAGCCTCCGGCGATGAGGGAGAGCGACAAGACGGCTGTGCCCCTGCGCGCCGTCACGCCCGATTATTTCAAATTGATGGGCATGGCGTTGATTGAGGGTCGGGAATTTCGCTCGACGGATGATGATAAATCGCCGAAAGTGGCGATCGTGAACCAGGCGTTCGCGGACCGTTACTTTTCGCATGAGAAAGCGATCGGGCGGAAGCTCTGGATGAACGGTCGGAATAAGCCCGGCATGGAGATTATCGGCGAAATCTCCAACAGCCGCACCGATGACCTCACACAAGAAGCGTCGCCGGAGATTTATCTGCCGCTATGGCAGGCGACCGCGTTTTCCAAGCATCTAGTGGTGCGAACGACGGCGGACCCACGCGCCGTGGTGATTGCGGTGGAACGCGAACTGCACGCCATTGACCCAACGGCCGCTATCGAAAACGTGAAGACCCTGGAGCAGATTCGCGATGATTCGCTGGCGTCCCGCAGCTTTGCGATGCAGCTTCTCATGGGGTTTTCGCTTGTGGGAGGCGCCCTGACGCTCGTGGGGGTTTACGGTGTGCTTTCACTGTCGGTCGCTTCAAGGAGACGGGAGTTGGCCATTCGCAGCGCGCTTGGCGCTAAGCAAAAGGACATTCGCAAACTGATCTTCGGCGAGGGACTTCAATTGATTTCGAGAGGTGTGCTCGCCGGAGTTGCGCTGGCGATTGCTTTGTCGCGCGTGCTTAGGTCCTTCTTGTTCGAGGTGCAACCCAACGATCCTGCCACGTTGATCGTTGTTGGAGTGCTGTTCGTGGTAGTCGCGCTACTCGCCTGTTGGGTACCGGTTCGCCGGGCAGCAAGGGTCGATCCGCTGGAGGCGTTAAGATACGAGTAACCCATGGCTCTCGGAGAGCCACAACGAAGGATGAAAATAGCCGCTCACTGTTGAGCCAATCTTTTCAATGAGATACGCGGCTATTTTCATAGGAGTGAAGTCGTGCCGTTACCCTCCAAATTTCTTTGACGCGCTCCGGGTCCTGGTGGATCAGAGATCAACCAGGGGAACATTCGGGATGAGGGATTGCACCGTGGAGCGCACGACGCCCAGCGCTTTTCCCGGGTCGCTGTTTGTTCGCACGCAAAGAGCGCGCGTCGATCCCATGGTCGCGTTACGTTATGAATCGAGGCTCAAGATGAGAGCCAACCTATTGCAAGGCTTCATTTCCTTAGTAACTCTTCGTAAACGCCGAAACCGGAGAGGTTCGTACTAAGCTTCCTATGTCCGGTTAGCGTCCGAGTCCACGCCGGTTAAAATTGGAAACTAATAACAGGACTTAAGGCAGAGGTTACAGTCGCAACGTGCCGTTCTGTCAGACCTACCCAGTTCTACCAATGGGTACAAGTGGCGCTGACTTCCTGCTTCACTGAGGCAGGTTTTCACGCGAGCCTTGCGGTCCGCGCCAGAGCCTTCGTCTCCGCAGGTGTTAATTCGGGCGCAACTCGCCCTGTCGAGTGCGTACTGACGTAGATTCGTCGCCCCGTTGGTCTCCCGGTCGTGGACGGCATCACACTGGCAGGTGCACTCTCGGGCTGACAGCGGGAGGTCTTCCACCACGCGACCGCACACCGAGCACATCTTGCTCCTCAGGAGCCAGCGACCGGCTATTACGAGCTCCGCGCCGTTCAACTTCGCTTTGTACTCCAACTGCGATCTTCCGGGCCAGCTTCCGGTGTCACGAACAATACGCACGAGTTGGGACGAGTTCAGAACTTAGTCATCGAAACGAAAACTGGACAACACCTTGAATGGAAGGGACGGCGCGCGTCGTTTAAGGCGCGGGGCATGGCCTCTTCGATTGGAAGCCACAAGCTTTACAAGAAACTTACAAGATGCTTGCGCTTCCGCATCGAAACCGATGGAGAGTGCCTGCAACGTAGGGGAAAGGTCGCCGGCCTCCCCGCACGGCGAGCCACGCGAGGAGCAGGCATGAATACTCTCTTTCAGGCAGAGGAATCTTCTTTGAGTAAAAGCAAGAAAGTCGCCATTGCAATTGTCGCTTTGGCGTTCTTAGGCTTCGCCGTGTGGGGGGGCGTTGAGATGGCTTGGCGTCTCGCCTCTGGCCGCTAAGGGGGATGCACTTCCACGCCCGAAGTTGTGCCATTGGCGCCGTTCTCGCTCGCAAATTCGCCTTGTCGCGTGTTTACCCAACAGTTCTCATCTTCGGAGGGGGGCGCTCTGCTCGCGCCAAGCTGCCCAGGGCGATGGTGCTTAGTTTCCGCGATTATGTACGGCTTGCAGCTCTAAAGCCCGAGGCTCTCACGAATCATTGGCGAAGAGTCGAAGGCGAAGGGGACGGATGCTCTCACCTCGCAGCAAATGGACGGCACCATTAGCGCTGCGACAAGAACACCAGGCGCAGATAATTTTCGCTTCGACTCGTCGTTGAAACGAGGATGGTGGTGTCGGGGGTGCTTAACCTTCGATCGGTGACGCTAAGGCTTCAACTTCAGAAAAGTCACTCCGTAGCTGCCCAGCGTCACCGATATTTTCTGGCCGGGCGTGATACCAACTGCGGTCGGGCCGCTAGTCGCGTTGGTTTTTGCATCAATTGTTATGGACGTAGCGCTGGAGAATGTTCCCAAGGACGAAACATCGGCAATCACGGTTCGCGGATCTCCAGGCCCGTTATTGTCGGTGGGAGCATGCACCGCGTGATCCACAATCATGAGCACCACGGATCCATCGCTACTCTTTGTCGCAACAATCTCCACGCTCGACGTCTCGGTCGCAGACAATTGCAGGATGTCGGGCCCGGGTGACGTCGGAGTGGAAGGAAACATCTGCGCCAACCAATAATCCACCCAGTAGCTCAGATACGTGCTCCCGGTGTTGAAGTCCACTTCGCCGGACTGCGTATCCGCGGCGTAAAGCCAGTGATACAGCGCCTGATTCCCCGCTTTGCCAAATTCCGAAAACACGTAGGGCCGAAATGCCGCAAAAAACGGGTTCGTCCCTCGCGGGTCGGAAACGAATTTCATCGTTGGATTGCAATTGCTCGTTCCGTCGGGATTGGGATAGTCCGCGTTCACGTTGTTTTCCGTGACCCAGAGCGGCACGCTTGCCAGGTCTGATCGCGTTCGCAGTTGCTGGTAGACGTAGTTGATGTATTGCACCATCTGCGGCACGCGAGAAAACAACGTCGCGTCCACGTCTTGCTGATTGCAGGTGGGATAGAAATGCGTAGCGACGACATTCACCTGCGCGCTCACTCCTCCGTTGGCGGGGGCGGCCACGAACGGCGGCAGGTCCGTTGTCGGGTCCGCCACCGCAAGTTCCAATGCGGAAATCTTTATCGTGTAGTCGACACTGAGCATCGCGGGAACCACCGTGTTGTACAGCTGGATGTACTGGCTCGCCGTCAGGCCGTTGATGTTGTATTCGTTGAAGATGCCCCACCACGTGATCGGGTGTTGCGGGTAGCTCGGCGACACGAGAGTAGTTCCGCCCCAGGTGAAACCACCCTTGTTGTAATACCTCACTAGGTTCGCGCTGTAATCGGCAAAAGCTTGCACATTTGCAGAGTTAAAAATGAAATGCCCCGTCGTGGGATCATTCAAAAACGCCGGCGCCACGGCGATCTGAAACTCCGGGCTGTTATCCGCCGCGCTCAGCACGGGCTGCACAACGGCATCCAAGGTGGCGAAGTTCCAGTCCGTCGCGGCCCCAGTGTTCACCTTCATGGGGACGCCCTGGCTGACCGCCTGGAGCCGAATGTGTTGCGGACCAAGTTTGGTCAACTGCGTCGGCTCAGTCGCCGTGTGATTCTGAAAGAATTGGTAGTTCCCCTCCGACGGCTGGAAGGATGTGGACATAAATTCGTCCAATTTACCGCCAACACCAAGGGTCGTATCGACGGCGTTCGCGACGGAAGCGGCAATCGCAATCACCAGCACCAACGGCTGGCTCGCGGTCCGCGTCCCCTCTGTCACTACGACATTCGCAGAATATGTTCCAGACGGTGTCGTGCTTGTAGCGACCAAAGAAAGGGTCCCGGTCAATCCACCGGCCGCGGGTACAAATTGCCAAGTGACCCCGCTCGGCAAATTGCTCGCCGTAACAGATAGCGAACTCGCCGAACTTGCCCCGCTGACCGTGGCACCGACAGCCGCCGGGGTGCCGTCTTGAGGCGCAACCACCGTGCTTGTAGAAAGGGATACCGTAAGGGGCCCTGGTGGTATTCCTGGCCCGCCGCCGCAACCTGTGGCAAAGGCCCAGGCCGCCAGCACGGCAACGAGCATCTCCGTCTCGAGAAACCGTTCAGGCTTCATGCCACACCTACTTCGTATTAGGCTTCATCGAGGGCCACGGGCATTTTACCTCGCTCTGTTCCTGGGACAGCTGTCGACAATTCCGTCGCTCAATCCATTCCCATAATAAGATAATTCCAACGTGGCGTAGGGCCACTTCTGTCCGAACGGTGGATGGATCGCGGTGCCTGGGCTGTTCCATCTGCGACTGGCGGCGGGGCCGCCTCTTTACGACTTTGGGCCAACCTCGGGGCAAAAGGGATATCAAGTGTCGTCGGATGGGCGACGTATCTTGGTGAACTCTCGAGCGGACATCGAGGGCCTGGTAACGGGATATCACACTAATGCACAACGGTAATATTCGCGCCCCATCCACGATGGTAGCGCCGGCGGCTTGGCTGGCGATCATTATGACCACTGCAACAGTCCTGCTGCTAGCAAGCCTGCATGTTTTGAGCCCAGAATTTGCGCCTTCTTGGCACATGGTGAGTGAATACGCCTTCGGTCATCATGGTTTGCTGCTGGCGCTGATGTTTCTATCGTGGGGCATTAGCTCCTGGGCACTGGCAGTCGCGATTTGATCGCAAGTCAAAACCGAAGTCGGCAAGGTGGGTTGTGGTCTCTAATCGTTGCTGGCATAGGGGAGGCGATGGCCTCCGTTTTTGATGTCACTCACTACACGGGGCACGCTATCGCAGGGCTGCTGGGAGTTGGCGGTTTTCCCGTCGCTGTGTTGCTTTTGAGTGTAGACCTTGGCCACACCGAGGAGTGGCTTGGCGCTAGAAGGGCGCTGCTCTGGATCGCGAACCTTAGTTGGATAAGTGTGGTGCTGTTGATTGCGACGTTGGTTCTGATGACCATGCAACTCGCCCGGGCAAATGGCGGCCATTTGCCCCAGCATGCGCCGAAATCATTGCCGCCTGGAGTGCTTGGATTAGACGGGTGGGCGAACCGGCTCATTGTGCTTTCAAACTGCTTGTGGTGTTCGTTGCTGCTTGGCATGCGATTAAAGTGGAACAAAATCGTGACCAAGCGGAGGCAACTTAACCTCTGACTCATAGATGCCGGCAAAACACCCTTATCGTCCGCATTGGTACAGATGGGCATGCCGGGAAGCGGAGTTGGCCATTTGCAACTGGCAATACCGATGTAAACTCCTTGCGAGTCTGTTTGAGTGATTCGAAATTCGGGGAGGCAACATCTATGCGCAAAATCACTCCACATTTGTGGTTCGACAAAGAGGCAAAAGAGGCAGCCGAACTTTACACTTCTCAGATTCCAAACTCAAAGATCGCGAATGTAAAAACTCTTCATAACACGCCGTCAGGGGATTGCGACTTGGTGTCGTTCGAGCTTTCGGGCCAGGCGTTTATGGCCATAAGCGCGGGACCACTTTACAAGTTCAATCCGTCGGTTTCTTTTCACGTGAAATGTAAAGCAAGAGACGAAGTCGACTCGATCTTCGAGAGACTTTCCAATGGCGGAAAAGTTCTCATGCCGCTTGGCAGCTATCCGTTCAGCGACCGGTACGGCTGGCTGGAAGACAAGTATGGACTGTCGTGGCAGGTGATTTTGGCAGGCGAGCGCGAGATGAAGCAAAGGATCTCTCCTGTGCTCATGTTTGTGGGCAAGGTCTGCGGCAAGACGGAAGAGGCGATCAATTATTATGCAGAGGTTTTCAAGAATTCACCTGCCGGTGCCACAGCTAGCACCAACGTGAATATACTTGCGCGTTACGGAACGGGCGAGGAACCGGACAGAGAAGGGACAGTAAGGTACGCTTCGTTCACGCTTCTCGGCCAGGAGTTTGGGGCCATGGACTCTGCGCGGGAGCACAAATTCGCTTTCAACGAGGCGATATCGTTCATGGTTCCCTGCGATACGCAGGGAGAAATCGATTATTTTTGGGAAAGGCTTTCCGCCGATCCAAAGGCCGGACAGTGCGGCTGGCTCAAGGACAGGTACGGCCTATCCTGGCAGATCACTCCCACGATCATGAACGAGATGCTCGCCAGCAACGATCAGGAAAGAACGGCACGCGTAACCCAGGCCTTCCTCAAAATGAAAAAGTTCGATATCGATGCGCTGAAGCAAGCATATGGAGGGCAATAGGAAAGATGTGTTTCATGGCTAGGAGCGTATGCCTCGCATGGCTGGTCCGGCTATCGGCACGCATCGCATCGTTGACTCAGTAGATTCGGAAGCTCCCGCTGCAGTGCATCATGCTCATCAAGTAGAGCATGCCGTCGTAGTAGCGCTGTTCCCCTGACGGCACCGGTGTGTTCCACAGCTCCTCCAGAAACGCCTTCGATATCGGCCCCGGGGTGGCTGCAAAGCTGCCTACCGCAGCCGTGGCGACCATACCGGCGGAATGCCGCATCGACAGCGGCTTGCCATCGAGGGTGTAGCGATCGGCAAAGCTGTGAATGTCCTGCCCATAAAGGAACTTCTGAATGCGGTCGCTGAGCGCGGTCTCTCGCACATCTTTCTTCCACCACGAATAGTCGACCGACCAATTGCCGACGCTTCGCCACGAGTCGTATCCGAACGGCGTCGTCGTTCCATCGTAATGCACAACCTGTGTACCGTCGAAGTTGTTGTTATCGGGAGCAAGCCCGGTCTCAGGCCCAGTGACCTTGCTGAACATATCCCGGCTCACATCGGCGGCTTTGGCCCAGAACTCGCTGTCCTCCGACGGTCCCCAGCGCGCCCACAGTTCATAGAACGCCGGCAGATGATAGGAAGCGTCCGTAAAGTTCGCGTCTACGTTCGGCACAAAGCGGATCATGTAATGATCCTCATCCAACATCGGGCCGATGGTTTGCGACCGCGCCGCCATGTCCCGAGGGGCACGAAAGAACGGCAGTGGTTTCCCACTTTTCGCGGCTTCCTCCGCCTGCCGCTTGTTGTTAGGACTGGGCCAGGGATGATCGGGCGGAACAAAGGGCGGATCGTCAGGATGTATGCGGAACGGCCCTGTCGCGGTTAGTACCGGATGGTGCCTCATTCCGCGCAGGATCTTGTCGGCTTCGGCCTGATAGTTGTAAATGCCCCGACCATTTCCCCAGCGGTGCGCCGCGAAGTAAAGCGCCATCGCAAAATACTCTTCCCCGTCGGGTGCGGCGCCGGTCGCGCGCGGCGTGCCGTCGGTGTTCATCGACCACGCGAAGTAACCCACTGACGGATTCTTCTCGTCCGTGATCAACATAGAAGTGTTCGCCCAGTTCCATATAGCGTCGAATTCGCGTTTCTTGTTGAGCTGTACCGCGATCATCATGCCGTAGCTCATGCCCTCGGAACGCGCGTCGTTGTTCGCCCAATCCGTGATGTAAGCCAGCGGCCCGTTGGCATTCGCTCCAGTCTCGAAGTAAATCCGTTCTTCCTGGCCGTCGCCATGGAAAAGTTGCTGAAACGCCTTCTCGATCTTGGCGTGGCTCTCGGCCGACGAGTGACCCAGTTCGGAAAACAGATCGTGATACTCGTGCATCTTGTAGGCGCCGTTCCCGTCACCGGGTATCCGCGGAATGTCTCCAAGCGGGGCGTTGACATGTGGCACGCGAGGGCTGAAGGGCAGCGCCTGCGCCGGCACAGGCGCTGGTGACGTTTGGGCGATAGCGACACCGGAGGATAGTAGTGAAATACCAAAAGCGAAAAGTGCGATAAAACGGCGGATAAGCAAGGCGCAACCTCGCAGGACAAACGGAACATGCTGCGGTACTCGGCATGCATTATACAAGCGCACCTGATTTACCCGTGCGCCCTAGCTCTGCAGTAAATTCTCAGTCCTCTGTTTGTCGTCGGCTTATCGGACACGGCCTCACAGGTCTTTACCCGATGGGCTTTTGCAGCCTCTGCCCGATTGTTTCTCGTGGTTCGACGAACTTATGCAGTAACTTGGTAAAGCCATGGGTCATGGCAGGTGCTCGATGCTATCTATAGCTAGGTCGAGCACCAGAAAGCATGCCACAAAATGTGTCCTGTTTCCGCAGGCCTCTTGTACTGATTCGGCGCAGATCTGCGGTGGCAAGCGCACAGATGATATCGGATCTACAGTTGTACTGTCTTCGAACTCCAAAAGGGGACGCCAGTTACATGCGACGCATCATCTGTGCCGTTCTCCTTAGTTTGCTCGCTGCTGGGGCGGATGCTCAGGCTCCCACGGTCCGAACCGGCACGACGGAGGTTCTTGTCGATGTGGTCGTGCGCGACAAGAAGTCGAAGATTGTGCGCGATCTGAAGCCGGAAGAAATCCAGGTTCTCGAAGACGGCGATCCGCAGACGATCCGCCACTTCGAGCTGTTCGAGGGCCGCGCGCCTGGAGACGATACCGGACCGGCTTCAGCGGCTGCCTCCGCGGCAGCTCTTGCCCACGCGACTCCCGCCGCTCAGGCCCCATTGGTGAGAACCCTTCGCGAAGCCACGGTCGTCTCTGTTGTTGTAGGCAGCCTCAATCCGGAAGGGCGTAAGTCCGCGCGGGATGCCGTGCGGGACTTCATCAAAAACGAGCTGCGCCCCAACACCTTTGTGGGCGTTTTCGCCTGGACGTACACCGGGATGCAAACGCTCCAGGGGTACACCAACGATGGCGCGCGTATTTCTGAAGCCATGGAACGGGTGGTGAAATGGACGGGTTTGCGGAAAATCGATGACGCCGACCTCGTGCCCGATACGGTGGAAAGCGCGACACCACCGGCGAGGACCGCCCCGGGGCCTGCGGCGGAAATCGAGTCGATGCTGGCCACCCATTGGATGGAGGAGTACCTGGACGCCTACGACGCGAGCATGCGGGAACTCCTGGCGATCCGCGGCCTCGCGCAGGCGCAGGCCCAGCTCCCGGGCAGAAAGTTGGTGTTCCTGTTTGCCGGTGGACTGATCGTGCATCCGGATACCGTCGAAGTGCTGAAAAGCGCGATCAGCGCGGCCAACCGCTCCAACGTCACGATTTACTCGGTGGATACGGTCCGCGACATAGGTCAGAACTTGGAGGCTGGCCGGCGTTTGCTCGCGGCCGCTGCCAACTCGAGCATGGCGACTCAAACGGCGGCCATAAACGGCGGCAACCGGGCAGTCACTCCTGACCAGGTGGTGATGTTCGAAAACGCGGAGAGCTCGATCCGGGCGGACGAGCGCGGCAACTTGCGTGTTCTGGCGGAATCCACGGGCGGAGCGTCGCTGCCCGTGCAAGACCTGCGCGAACCATTTCGCCGCGCCATGGAAGAAGCTCGCACGCATTACGAATTGACGTACTCTCCGGCAAGATCCGAAAACGACGGTCGTTTCCGGAAGATCGCGGTCAAGGTGGTACGGCCGGGTGTGAAGGTATTCGCCCGCAGCGGGTACTATGCGCTGCCCTTGTTGCACGGCGAGGAAATCTATCCCTTCGAAATGGCGACGTTGCAGGCCATCAATGCGACCCCAGCGCCGCAGCAGCTTGATTTTCACTCTGACGTGCTCCGGTTCCGGCCCGGTTCGCAGCGCAGCCAGCTCTCATTCGCTTGTCAGGTTCCGGTGCGCGGCCTTTCGGTCGCCGAAGACAAGGATTGGGCCAAGGTACACGTTTCGATCACCGCCCTGATCAAAGATGCTCAAGGCCAGGTGGTGGACAAGCTCAGCAAGGATCTTCCGTATGCCGTGCCGCGCGCTAAAGCCGACGAACTTCGACGCGGCGTGGTCAGCTTCACCAAGCCATTTCGCCTGCCTCCGGGACGCTATTCGGTTGAAACCGCGGCGGTGGACCGCGACAGCGCGCGTGCAGGGGTGCTCCGTTCCGTGCTCGTGGTGTCTCCTGCGCCCAATGGCTTGGCGGCGAGCGATCTCGTACTCGTGCGGCGCGTGGATCCCGCCGAGGAGCCACACCCTGCGGCTGACCCGCTGCTCGCGCGAGGTGGCAAGGTCGTGCCCGAAGTGTCCGGGGTGGTCGATCGGGCCCTCCCTGGCGACTTGATTTTCTACGGCGTGGGTTACCCGCCCCTGCCGGTTCAGAAGACGCTGCGGGCAACTTTAGAGATTCTTAGCGATGGCCAGCCGATAATGCGTTCACCCGAGACCGACGTGCCGGTCGAGGCGAACTCCGCGGCCCCCTTCCTGGCGAGCATGCCTCGGGCAAAGCTCCAGCCAGGACACTATGAAGCCGTCCTAACACTCCGCTATGGAGACCAGTCGGCGCGTAGCGAAACCACTTTTGTGGTGGAGACTGGCGAGAGTACGGCGAAGCAGCCTCAATGAAGGGGAGGCACGCGGATACAGGTTGAGATTTGTCTCTGCGTCCCAATGCTCGCTTATGTCACTATTCGGCAAGCAGCTGTGCGGCTGCCCGGAAAAGAATTTGAGGCGGCATCCCGGGACTTCGTTTGCCAGGGGTTGGGCGGGCTGTTCCCCCGCTAAGTATTCTCGATTGTTAAACGCTGGCGTTGTTGCGTGTACCGGTCTATCTTGGCGACACGTTCTTTTCACTAGGAGCTGCCGATGTATCCATACGGTCCATCGGCCACGTAAGGCAACATTCCCAGTACTTGTCGGGTTTTCAGGTGATGCAGCCATGACCACGACCACCTGGCTTGGTCGTGCATTTGTCGCAGTCTTCGCGGTCCTCATGCGCGATGACTGGTTAAAGAGGCAGACCTAGTTGGCTGCGACCAGAGAAGATTGCCGACATTAAGCGCAGCGGCCTTGCGTCGTATGTTGCGCGACTAGATCGATCTGTCAGCAGGGTTCGATTCCGCATTCGATCATTGACGGCTTCGGACCCGTTGCTTGCACCCTGGTGTCTTTCAGTCGCTTGCCAAAGACCAGTTTGAGGTCACTGGGCTTTAACAGAATCTCCGGCGGCTTGTTTCGTATTCCTCGTATTCCGTCGATTTTTCTGGTTGAATCAGGCAATCGAGGTGTGAGTATGCCCAAGGTATCGTCATTTTTCGTTTTACTTTTCTTTCTAGTTTTTTCAGGAATCGTGTCGGCGAACGGCTCTCAAGCGCTGGATGCACAAGATGCAGCACGTACATCTAACGCTAGCGTTTCCGGCCGATGGATCGTCAATGCGGACGTTTTCGGGACACCGCTTTTCTACCAGATGCATTTGAAGGAAGAGGCGGGAAAACTTATGGGAGATTTTGCGGGCGACAAGCTCGAAGGAACAATTACTGGCAATTCGATCCATTTTGTTGCCAAAGACGAGCAGGGGGGCACGGAGGAATGCACAGCCACAGTGAAAGACGGAACCGTCTCCGGGACAATCGTGTTCACCGATGCTGGCGACGCGGCGCATCCGAACGCACATAAGTTCACGGCGACTATCGCTCCTCAGCGCCGGGTGGGTGTGCCGCAACGGCACGAATTCACGCCGACAACGTTTTACCGGCAATTTTCGGCGGCGAACAAACCGGTGCTGACTGTTTCGCCGGGGGACACGGTGCATACGACGACAGTGGATGCTGGCGGAACGGATGAGAAAGGCCTGACGCGTGTACTGGGAGGAAATCCAGAGACGGGGCCTTTCTATGTGGAGACGGCGATGCCGGGAGACACCTTGGTGGTGCAACTGACGCGGGTGCGCTTGAACCGCGACTGGGCGATGAGCGACGACGCGATCGTTCCCCGCGGACTGGACACGGATCTTGCCGTGAAGATGAAGGACGGCGGAAAGTCCGTCCGCTGGCATCTGGACACGGCGCACGGCGTGGCAACACTGGAGAAACCATCCGAACATTTGGCACATTACTCCGTGCCGCTGCGACCGATGCTGGGATGTGTGGCGACCGCTCCGCCTCCTGCAGCGAGCGCTCCAGGAACGGGCGACTCGGGTGGGTTTGGCGGGAACATGGATTTTAATGAAGTGGTGGAGGGCGCGACGATATATTTGCCAGTAAGGACGCCTGGTGCCCTGCTTTATGTAGGCGACGGCCACGCGGCGCAAGGCGACGGCGAATTGAACGGCAACGCGCTCGAGACGTCCATGGACGTAGAGTTCACCGTGGACGTGATCCCCGGGAAACGAGTGCCGGGACCGAGGGTGGAGTCGGCTACGCACATCATGGCCATGGGATTGGATGGGTCGATTGATGACGCGTTCCGTAATGCAACGGCAAATATGGCGGCATGGCTTGAGGAGAAATATGCATTGACGCCGCCGGAAGTGGCGGAAGTGCTGGGCACATCGGCGGAGTATAAAGTGAGCGAAGTTGCTGACCGCAACGCTGGCGTCGTGCTGAAAATTAACAAGGAACACCTACAGACACTGACAAGTAAGTCAGCAATGTGACAAGGGCGGGTAAGCGTGGCACGCAAAGCTTACAGTCCATACCAATAGGTCCGGTTAGCCGGCAGACTGGCAGATTTCGGGTACTTGCCTGATTGACGGTGAAATTGGATGCCCGTCCTGCCAGGTTAGCCTAAGGAGCCTAGGCGGAGTGTCCAGGGCACAATCTGCTTGATGCGCAGAAGGTCCTTGCTGGTCCAGGAATCGGCGGAGAGACGAGCATGTATCTCGTTCGCGTCGTCTGCTCGAATGATCAGCAAAACGTCTGATGTACCTTCGAGCGGCCCTCCGAGAAGCACAAAACCTTCCGCGTGCAGAGCGTTCATAAAGTCAGCGTGACGACGCCAGTCGGCCTGTTGCTCCAAAGACAGCGAGTCATTCCACGCAGTCCCTCGCGAGCGCGTGACGGCGAAAAGTCTCGACATAGAGTTCTCCTCCAGCTCAGCGATAATAGGTGAAGTTCCCTTGCATTTCCGTACTCGGCGCTCGGCTGGCGTCGCGTATCCAGGATTCGGGGGAACGATCTGATGGCCGCTCGGGTCGCGACCGTCATGACAGCAGTGAGGACCGTCCGATGGTCCGCTCGCGGGAAGAGTCGTCGCGAAATCGAACAGCTGTCCGCCGCGAGATTCCGATTTGACAGCCACGGAGAACCAATCGCATAAACGAACATTTAGGTTTTAAGTACGAACTTGGACGGCTTGCGGACTAACCGGACAGTATGACCCATCCAGTCGTGATCGAATTGAGTAGTGCTGGTTTTCGTTCACGGAGCCGCCAATCCGTTCTGTCAAGTCACATGCAGGGCCACAGACTCCAACAACTCCTTGATGCCGTTCCAGCTAATTTGCACGCCGATACAAACGAGAAGAAACGATGCCAATTTCGTGATTACCGTCATCGCGGTTCGCCCCAGCGTTCGTGCTAGACGATCGGCAAATCCGTAGCACAGGAAGATGCTGAAGGCGATCAGCACGAAGGCAACTAATGCCGTCAAAATTGTCAACGGATGCAAGGTGTGACGGCGTGCCGCGTTTGCTCCGAGCGTGATGGCAACGGAGATTGATCCTGGACCCACGGTTAGCGGCAACGTTAGAGGGTAGAACGCCCGATGAAATACGTCCTGCGGTGCAATGCTCTTACGGGCACTCTTATCGCACCCTTCATCGTTTTCCATCAGTGTCGCCCACCCCATCGCAACGAGCACCATTCCTCCGCCGACCTGCACTACCGGTAGCGAAATCCCAAAGAAAGCCAGGATGTAGGTACCGACAAAATACGAGCCAACCAGCAGCACGAAACTGTCAATGGCAATTCGCCACGATAATGCTTTTCGCGCGTCCGAACTGTATTCACCGGTTAGAGCCAGAAAAAAGGGGCTGCCTCCGATTGGGTCCACAATGGGGAAGATTGCACTGAGAATCAGAAGTAGATTTTTCGCCGCTTCCAGCATGCGTTAGACTTCCCTCCTCTGCCCTGCCAATACTTTATCGGTCTGGCCGGATCATTTTCGCAAATTCGGCTTGTCATGGAGCCACTAAAGTGTGGGCGTTGATTGCAACAGAATAGAAGAACCTACGGCGCTCCCTTGACGCCACAAGTATCGCCAGCTCCTGGTGAGACTTTCGCGGATTTCAAGTGCGAGAAGGTAACGCTTACTGGACATGTGGGTACTACCCGCCAATTTTACTCAGATTTTGGCTTGCGAAACTTGCGACGAAGGTCGGGCCAGAATTCCTTGGCCACGTTGCAGACCGCATTCAACATGATGTCCGTGCCCCAGACGCCGAGCGTGTTGCCTAACGTGCGCTGGTTCTGTAAATGGTAGGTGTTGGAAATTCCGGCTGCAACAGCGTTGCCCGCAATTTCGGAGGAATTGAATTGCAGATCGCCCTTATCGGTGCGAGCGACAAAGATGCGGCTCACAGAATACATCGTACGGTGCCAAATGCCGCCGCTGCCAAGCTGGAAATAGCGGGGGTCTTGATGCAGGAGCGTCGGGAACACCGAGGTCGTCATCAATGTGCCGATTCCCGTGTCGGCGTAGAACGTGCCATAGCGCTTCGCGTATCCGCTGAAGCTCTGCCCATACGACGGATTGCTGTTCCGTGCCTGGCCCGTCAAGGCGATCATTCCGATGAAAGAAATGGTGATGGGATCGGACATCGTTTTCGCGGAGAGCTTGAACTTTGTCTTTGCGGCGAGCGGCTCGAACTGGTTTCGGTTTTCGACGGTTAAGTAGTTCGGCAAGACGAAAAAGAGGCGATCATTCTTTGCCGCGATCTTTGATGGGATCGCCGCTCCTGTCGGTTCAATTCCGGAGCTGACTGTCGGGCTAGCTTGCGCCTGCGCGGGCGCAGCCGTCAGCACACCAGAACTAGCAGACGATTGTTCCTGCGCGTGAATTGGAATCACGCACAACAGCAGGGCCGCAGCAGAGATCCCGAAAAGTCTTCCAGCGGTCGCGAATAGGAAATGGATTCCCTCTGTTTTCGCCACCTCAGGATGATGCTAAGGTCTTTCATTCCGCAATACTGGTCCAAAGTACAGGTGTTTCCTGGAAGCAAACTGTCGTCTCAAGTCCTGAGTACAAGCTAATCGCCGAAGTGCCTATTGGGAGGAACGTCTCCGGTAAGCCCACCTTATCAGTCAGATTCAACGAGTTTGACCCTTTTGCTTGTTCGGCACTCGAGTCAATGTGCCTAGAATCCGGACGAAAGCAATGTGCTAAACTTCGCTCATGAAGCGGGAATCAATCTTCAGTTCGCCCGCTCGCTTTGCCGCACTTGCAATCGTATTTTTCGCTGGCTCTGCTCAGGCAAGCGCGCAAGAAACGGCTCCTCCTCGTCCCGAGGCGCAAATCCAAGAAGTTGCGAGTCGAATCCTCCAAGAAGCGGAGAAGGCAAATTGTAAGTCGCGGGGCTGCAGAATTCTTGTCACCGACTTTGTTGTTCCCTCTGGCTTAACGTCTCAATTTGGTTTGCAGCTCGCCGACCAGTTCTCAAATGAGCTTGCATCTCAGCAGCGTGGCATCCAGATCATCGACCGCTCGAATCTTAGAGAATATCTTGAGAAAGAACGCATTTCGTCGGATCTCGTGAGTAACGATAGTGCAATCCGTTGGCTGGGTAAGGCGCTAAATGCCACCACAGTCCTAACGGGCGTCACCAAGCATCTAGGATCGTTCGTGCACGTTCAGTTGAAATTGCTCTCTTGCGACAAGGAAAAGACTGCAGCAATTGAGGAATTCACTCTGCCACGACCAGACTCAACGAACACCCTCAGCGGGTTCGATCCAATCGCACAGGCCGCTTCCAAAGATAGATGGGCTTCAGCTCCTGCGGCGTATGGGGCCGGTCCTGGTGAAGCCACGTTTCCTGTCTGTCTGTACTGTCCGCCGCCCCCGTACTCGGATGCTGCCCGCGCCGCGAAATTCGAAGGACAAGTCGTTTTAGACGCAGTGGTTTCCGAGGATGGCAGGGTGAAGTGGACAAGAATAGTCCGGGGCGCGCCCTTCGGCTTGAACCAAGAAGCTTTGAACACTGTCCGACAGTGGAAGTTTAAGCCGGGTGTCCACGACGGAAAACCGGTGTCAGTACTTCTTCCATTAGACCTTGGATTTCGGCTTGTTGATTAAGAGCGGCTGTTGGCGTTGGGATAGAACGCAGGCGCTGTATCGGTGGGCAGCGGGGAGTTGCCGTTACCGGCTCCTCATCGGAACATGCCGGTGCCTCGTTCCGCGCCTCGATCAGTTTCCTACGTCCCCCCGTTTCATCCCGGACGGCGGGATTGCCCCGGTCCGGTTGGGGACAGCAGCTTTCCCCTTGGAGCCTTCCCACGATGACTAGCCACGTTAAGCGATGGCCCGCATCCTTTGGCTACCACCAGGTTTGCTCCAACGCTCGACGCGCTCGTTTACACCGACATGCGCCGGCCACAGTGTGCCGACTGGTGTGCGTTGCACGCCCGCCACTACCCAGGGCCCCTTTGCTCCGGAGGCGTTACCCTCCATCCTCGCTACTACGAGCCCATGCGCGTGTCCTGTGGCCTCCATGCCCCTTCGACCTTGGTCTCGTAGGCACTGGTCTTCGCCGCTTAAGCCATCCACGGCTGGTCCACCGGACCGTCCTAGCTTTGACTGTGTGGCTTCTTCCGAGAGTGTCGTGCCCCGTGCGCCGGGTGCTCACTTGGTGCGTATGGTCGGTTTCGTCCCAAGTGACAACGGCCTTCACCACCGACGGATGGTTCGGCGCGCTCCCAGGTCTCCCGCAAGCGACTTCACGCGGACGCCTACTTTCGACGCTGCAGGCATTCTCTTCGATTACAACCCTCCCGTTCACTTGCCCTCCTGGTCGCTCCCACGCAGTGATGCGTGACGAGGGCTTTGTCGCTCGAGCTTGCTTGGGATTCGTTTCCTCGTCCCAAGTCGAGCCAGTTACCCGGTTGAATCGACCAATTTCCGGGGCAGGATTCGCACCTGCTAGTCCCACAGTTTTGCTAGCTGCACCCATCGGATTAGAGAATGACCGGCGCGCTGATCCACTACTCCCGCAAAGGGTCCGCAGCACGTGCGGCTACGTTCAAACAAGCTTCGCGGAGAAGTAGATTTTGTCAGTCGGAAACCTTCCCGCAGCCCTACCAATTTGTAATAGAGCCATCTGGCCGGAAGTACGTCTGCGCGCGATTCGTATCGTATTTCGTTACTTCCAGAATCGGAGTCAGCTTGCTCATATCCAGCTCGACGCCGAGTCCCGGTCTGTCGTTGGGATAGAGCTTTCCGCTCTTGAAATCCAGGCTGACGGGCACATGCGAAAGCTCCTTTCCTTCAAACCCATATTCCATCAGCAGCGGACCCGAGAATGTGCCCAGCGAATTCACCAGCGCTGCCGTGGCGATCGGTCCGGTGAAATGAGGCACGATGCCCACGAAATGCGTCTCGCAGATCGCCGCGATCTTCATCATCTCCGTAATGCCACCCACGTTCGGTAGGGTAGCGCGGACGTAGTCGATATCGTGGTTCTCCACGAGAGGATTGAAATCCCAGCGATTCCCCCATTCCTCGCCCGCCGCAATCGGAACCTTGACTAACTTTCGGAGGCGCGGAAGGTCTTCGCCAAATGCCTCCGCGCGCACGGGATCCTCGACAAACAAAGGCGCAAGGCTTTCGATCAGATCGCATCCGCGAATCGCGTCAGAAAGATCGAATCGCTGATGAAAATCGATGCAGAAATCCCCGTCCTTCCCTACGCCTTCGCGCGCCTGCACGCATTCCTCGTAAAGCTGATTCACCTTTTGGTGCGTATTGAAGGTGGTATTCGCGGGCGTGTCGGCCGCGCCCATGCGGAAGGCACGATAGCCGGCAGCAATGGTCGCCGCCGCGCGATCCTTCACGCTCGTGCCTGGCTTGATCCCTGGTATGATGCCGCCTGTGTTGTAGCACTCGCAGTAATTCCGCGCCATGCCACCCAGGATTTCGTGAACCGGCAGTTTCAGCACCTTGCCTTTGATGTCCCACAGCGCAAGATCGAGCGCGCCGAGCGCATGTTCTCTTTCGCGCCCAGGAGGATAAAAGAACGACCGCGACATGTCCTGCCACAGCCGTTCGATATGCTGCGGGTCCTGCCCGATCAGCCGCCCGGCACACTGTTTCAGTGCATCGGGAAAACCGCCTTCGCCAATACCGGTGATTCCCGCGTCGGTCTCGATGGTCACCACCGTATCGGCCTGATTGAACAGTGGGTTCGGGTTGGTGGGCGCATAAGCCCGTACGCGCGTGATCTTCATCTTCGGCAATGCCGCTTCGAGCAGCGAAAGATGCGTGAACGCGTACACTCCTGCCGCTATCGATTTCAGAAAGAATCGCCTTTTCATAAGCCTCCTTCCTTGGGCGGTCGAGAGCGCCCCGTCGCAGCCCCTGAAGCGCCCCGAGAACACTGTTTCCGCACGCCGCTAGGTCATTGGCGCACCTACGGTCGACTCCAGGCTTCTAACACGAGCGAAGCGGATTCACAACGAAAGACATGTGAATTATGGGAATAATGGGAATTGTAGAAAAGAAGCTCTTCGGGACGCGGTTGTTCGCGTTCTGGTAGAATCGCCCAGCAGAGAAGGTCACCATGAACAAACCGGCACGAGTCGTTCTGGGCCACGCCCTCTGGAAGTCGCTCGCAGACAAGGCAGACGAGAAGACTACCTATAAGCTCAGCGATGGAGTAGCAGCCGTCGCCCTTACCGTAAAACACTTCGGCGTGTCGGCTTAATGCTTATGCAAAGGTTTTGCGCGCCACCACCCGAGATAGCAGGCGTACAAGAACCGGTGCTGACATCTTCGATAAGCGGTAGTGCCAGCGCCATGGCAAAACTGATTTTATTGCTTACCCTTAGCCTGGTGGTCACTGCGCATGCTCGCGCAGACGTCAAAGTGGAAAAAATTGCATACAAAGGGTGGCGTAATTGCTACCAAGTAAGCAACGGTGAAGTGGCACTCGTTGTGACCAGCGACGTTGGTCCGAGAATTATTAGTTTTGGGTTCGTTGGCGGCCAGAATCTCTTCAAAGAATTTTCTGACCAACTCGGAGGAACCAGAGAAGAAAAGTTCCAGCTTCGTGGTGGAGATCGTGTCTGGAAAGCTCCCGAGGATCCGGTTGCGACTTGGGCCCCCGACAATATGCCGGTTGAAATAACGATTACGCCAAACGGACTGATTGCCAAGGCTCCTGTCGAACCACTCACAAGCCTCCAGAAAGAGATTGAGGTGCGCATGGCGGCTTCGGGAACGGAGGTGATCGTCCTTCATCGTATTACTAACCGTTCGTTCTTCCCACTCGAATACTCCGCATGGGCGCTGACGATGATGGCGCCCGGTGGGATTGCCATCACAGGTTTTCCGCCGCGCGGCAAGCATCCTGCGAACCTGGAGGCCACTAATCCTCTGGTGATGTGGGCGTACACCAACCTGTCAGACAAACGCTGGGTCTTCACGAAAAAATACCTGGCCTTGCGCCAGGACCCGGCTAACTCCGAAGCGCAAAAGTTGGGGATGTTTAACCCCAACACCTGGGGCGCCTACGTCCTAAATGGCGAAGCATTCATCAAACGCGCTCATGCAAATTCCGGAGAGACGTACCCGGATTTCGGGTGTTCGTTCGAGACTTTTACCAACAACGAGTTTTTGGAACTAGAGACGCTCGGTCCGTTGATAAAGCTGCCGCCTGGAAAAACCGCCGAGCAGGTCGAGCAATGGAGTCTGCACCGCAACGTAAGGCTAACGGCTCTCACGGATGATGCGATTGACGCGTTCATTCTGCCTTTGTTGCGCGCTGGTGCGAGCGCAAATTGACGGGCCTTATCTTGACGTGCTGCTGCGAGACTAACCCATGTTGAACTTCCGGAAATGTAACAGCTTTAGAAGGGCAAGCCGCCAACTACACAGTCACCTTAAAGCAGTTTCCGCGCTCACCCTGATTCGGTAGAGGAGGTTCGACGTCGCCTTTGGACAAACCCAGTCGCAGAGAATTCTTAATCACTAGTTCTTCCGCCGCTCTTGGCGCGGCAGTCTCTTTGTCCGGCAACCGGCCGGATTCCCCAGCCGCAGACTCTCCCAGCACCCCAGTTTCCGAGGCGCTTCCGTATTCCTCGGAGGAACTTTTCGCAAGTGGGCCCCAACAAAGTTTCACCGGCGACCGTGCCGTCCAAATTGCTATGCCAGTGGGAGGGATCGGAGCCGGTTGCATCTGTCTGAACGGCTACGGCGGCCTGCAGGATTTTTCTATCGGGAATCATCCCTCAACGACCGCGTTGCCCGAGGGCTTCGCGCCCTCCAGAGCCGCTTTCGCGATTCTCCATATCAAAGGGGCTTCGCCGGTCACCAAACTTGTCGAAGGACCGTTCCCAGTCCTGAAAATTTACGACCAGGGGCTTCAGGGAGAGGGATACCGTCGTGGAGGGTTCGAAGGCTTCCCGCGTTTTGGAAAGTGTGTTTTCAAAGGAGAATACCCATTCGGAGAAGCCACGCTCAGCGACTCATCAGTCCCGTTGCAGGTCACGCTGACCGCTTGGAACCCGTTCATCCCTCTCGATGACAAGAACTCCGGCATACCCTGCGCCATCCTCGAATACACGTTTCACAATCGTTCACCGCATCCTGTCGAGTACGAATTCTCCTACCATCTTTCCCATTTGGCTCCCGGATGCAGCAGAGAGGAATCGGCCAGCCGCAATACCGTCATCCCTAACCGCGGTGTGTTTCTGCACAACTCGGAGAAGCCAAATTCCGAAAGCTTCGGCAGCGCCGCACTGATCGCCGTCGGCAATAAGCCGCGCATCAAGGGCATGTGGCTACGCAGCCCCGGTTGGGAATTCGACTCGCTCTCGGCACTCTGGCACGAAGTCTCCACGGCGAATTTCACTGCTAATGAAGGATCGAACTCGATCGATACCAATGGCCGGAATGGCTGCTCGATTTTGCTTGAGGGCGTCCTAGCCCCCGGCAAATCGAAAACCCATCCCATCGTCATCACTTGGCATTTCCCCAATTGCTACCAACAAGTTGGAGGTCTTCCGCTTCCTGAATCTCAAGACGCTCCTGGCTGCCGTTCCTCTGCGGAAGAGAAGTCTCCTCCCTGGCGCCCCTTCTATGCCTCGATTTGGAACGATGCCCGCGAAACGGCCCTTTATGTCGAAGAACATTACGCCTCTTTGCGAGCACGCACGGTTGCATTTAAGGAAGCCCTGTTTTCCTCCACTTTGCCGCCGTACGTGCTGGATGCCATCTCCTCCAATTTGGCCATCCTCAAGTCTCCCACCGTACTGCGTCTGGAAAATGGCGATCTTTGGGGTTGGGAAGGGTGTTTCCCCGATGCTGGCTGCTGCCATGGTTCCTGCACGCACGTGTGGAATTATGCCCAGGCCTTTCCTCACCTTTACCCGAAGCTCGAATCCACTCTCCGCGAATTGGAGTTGGGCCGTTCCATGGACGAAAACGGCCATGTCACATTTCGCTCAGCGCTCCCTGAAGGCCCGGTCAAACACGACTTTCACGCTGCCTCCGACGGCCAGTTGGGCGGAATTATGAAAGTCTTTCGCGACTGGCAGATTTCCGGCGACCTCGACTGGCTCAAGAAAATGTATCCCCTGGCGAAACGCAGCCTGGACTACTGCATTCGCACTTGGGATCCCGATCATCGGGGAGGCCTCTTTGAGCCTCATCACAATACTTACGATATTGAATTTTGGGGACCGGACGGCATGTGCACCAGCATTTATCTTGGCGCCCTCTCGGCATTTGCAGACATGGCTGGAGCTCTTGGCCAGACCGAAGAAGCCGCGTTTTACAACGATCTGGCCCACCGTTGTGCGCGCTTCATGGAAGAACAACTCTTTAATGGGGAGTATTTCCAGCAGAAGGTGCAATACCTGGAGTTGCGCAACACTTCGTTCGCCACCATGATCGCCCAGGTCGATGAAGGCAGCAGCGAAATGCAGAAACTTCTGAAACGAGAAGGGCCGAAATATCAGTATGGAAACGGATGCCTCTCTGACGGAGTCATTGGCGCGTGGATGGCGCGCATCTACGGTATCGATACGCCTCTTGCCCCGGAAAAAGTTCGCCAGACGCTGCAAGCCATCTTCAAGCACAATTTCAGGACCGACCTCAGCGAGCACGCCAACGCACAACGTCCTGGCTACGCTATGGGGCACGAACCCGGTCTGCTCTTGTGCACATGGCCCCGCGGCGGCAAGCCCACGCTGCCTTTCGTCTACTGCGACGAAGTCTGGACTGGCATCGAATACCAGGTGGCCTCCCATCTCATCGCGGAGGGTTTCGTCAAAGAAGGATTGACCATCGTTAAGGCCCTGCGCAGCCGCTATGACGGCCGTATTCGCAACCCTTGGAATGAATATGAGTGCGGCAACTATTACGCTCGTGCCATGGCTAGTTATGCCTTGCTCAGCGCGCTGACCGGTTTCCGCTACTCCGCCGCCCAGCGAGCGCTCTGGCTTGGTCCCCAGGTGAGCACTCGCCCATTCAAGACTTTTTTCTGCACGGCTTCCGGCTTCGGCACGATTATTCTGGATGCCCGGACGCTCCGCATTCAAATGCTTGAAGGAGAGCTGTTACTAGAAAAGTTGACATTGGCCGAAGGGACGCATGCCAGGAGCTTTGAGTGGAAAACCACCGTCCGGCCCGATGCGCCTGCCATCAAAACCCTATGACCCAAAAGGAAATGCCCTATTGTCGCGGATCTTGACCCCTTATTGTTTCGACACAAGCTATAGACAGAGGTCAGGCGGTGTGTTTGAATTACCGGCACGATAACGAGGATAAGCCCATGCTCTCTCCGTTCCACCTGTCCAAAGTGCGAAGCGACGGTAGCCTTCAGTGGCTGGAAGGAGCGATAAGTGTGGAACGTGCGACAGCACGAGTGAAAGTGCTCTCGGCATCCTCACCAGGCGCGTATGTCATCACCAATTTGACGGGTAAGGTCGAATTCCCACCGAAGCGGACAATGTTTCAGATTGGCTACGAAGAAAAAGAACTAAACGCCAGGGCCGAACTGTTTCGCCGCTGCGGCCTTGAGGTCATATCCGTCGCTGACAACGAGTCTGCAAAGCGGGCTCTGGCCTCGATTCGCAATGTCGATGTATTCGTCGTAGGCCAAACGGCACCGGAACAAATGAGAAAAGAAATGGTCGAGTGGCTGAAAGCGAATTTTCCAAAAGTCAAAATTGTTGCCCTGATTCAGTCCGCCAATCGTCAGGTCCCGCGTGCCGATTACAATATCGTGCTGAACAATGGGAAAGAGTGCCTGTCCCTCCTAGCGGCCACGGCGAGTTGATTCCACACCTTAGCTGTTCACGCTCAAGCTGCCAGCAAATGCTAAACCTGACCCAAAAAGTCACGGTGACAAATCAGGCTGGCTCTAGTAGGTTCGGAATTTGAGGCTACCCAGGTGGAGCGGCGAGTTCCGGACGGGTTTGACTCCCGCTGTGGACCATCATCCATCTTTTCACGGCGCGCGCGGCTAGCCGTTCACCAGCACCTTGCGGCGCGCGTCCCTATAGCAGCGGGGCTATTGCTTAGGGAAACGGAATTACATCCCCGCCGCAAGCGGATTCGGCGGGGGCTTCAACTCGTATTCTTTTGGCGGCTCCGCGCCCATCAGGTAGCGGACGAAATAGTCCCATCGTCTTCGCACCATATACGGTTCATTGCCGAAGCCATGCCGGCGATTCGGCAGCAAGAGCAGGTCAAAATCCTTGTTCGCTTTGATGAGCGCGTCAACCACGAGCAGCGTGTTGTACGGTGGCACGTTGTCGTCCAGCGTTCCGTGCGCCAGCAGCAGGTGGCCCTTCAAATTCTTGGCGATGTTCTGATTGGCCTGGTCGTCGTAGTTCGTGGTTCCGTCCGGCTTCCGCTCGAGCAACCCTTGATACCGTTCACCCCAGTCGTCTTCGTATTCGCGGTTGTCGTGATTCCCCGCTTCGGAGATTCCCACTTTGAAGAAGTCCGGATACCGGAACATGGCATCCGCCGCAGCGTAACCTCCGCCCGAGTGGCCGTAAATCCCCGCTTTCTCGAGGTCAATCCAAGGATACCGTTGCGCCAGTTGCTTCATCCCGGTCAGTTGGTCAGGTAGCGTGTCGTCGCCCATGTTGCCGAAATACGTATCGTGGAATTTCTTCGACCGCTTCGGATTCCCCATCCCCTCAATCTCGACCACAACAAATCCCAATTCGGCGAGCGCTTGCGTGTCTCCGCGTGCCGAGAGGAAAGACCAGCTTCCCACGCTCCCGCCCTGCGGTCCCGGATAAATGTGATTAACGATGGGATATTTCTTCTTCGGATCGAAGTTCGTTGGCTTGAAAAGCAATCCATAAAGATCCGTCGTGCCATCACGTCCCTTCACCGTGATCGCTTCGGGCGGCTTCCATCCCGCCGCGACGAGCTTCGAAATGTCTGCTTTCTCGAGCGTTGCCAGCGTCTTCCCATTCGCAGCGCGCAACACGCTCACCGGCGGCGCATCCGGCTTCGAAAAATTATCCACAAAATACCGCCCCGAAGCCGAAAGCGTCACATCGTGGTTCGCATCTTCGGGTGTCAGCAGTTTCAGCCCGCTGCCGTCAAAACCGACGCTGTAAAAGTGCGTGAAATACGGAATGCCCTTTTCTCTGCGATCGGCCAGGAAATACAGCGTCCGCGCCTTCTCATCGACCCGCAACAACTGGGTCACCACAAATTCGCCTTGGGTGATCTGATTTTTGAGCTTTCCGCTACCTAGGTCGTAGAGATAAAGGTGCCCCCAGTTGTCGCGCTCGGAATACCAAATGAATTCGTTCGACGCGGGAAGATAGCGCCAGTTCACCCTGCCCTGGCCCGATTCGTACTGCGTGGCCACGGATTCTTCCATCACGTCGCGCACCGCTCCGGTCTCCGCATCCGCGATGCGGAGCGTTTCCTGCTTGTGATCTCTCGACGTGGAGACAAACGCCAGCTTGCTCGAATCCGGGCTCCACTCGACGTCCTCCCATTCGCTCCCCCGACAAATGACGTGGTCGCACAACGTCGAACGATGCTGGTCCGGCGGCATTTGCAGCCGAATCACCTTTGGTGCATCCACGTCGATGAACACTCTCTCGATCATCGACACCACGTCATCCCCCGGCAGCGGATACTTCCAGGCTTGCAACGCCGGATGGCCAACTTTCGTTTCCACCAGGTACATCTCTCCCACGTTGCGCTGGTCTTGCTTGAAGGTGGCGATTTTCTTGGAATCCGGCGACCACAACAGAATGGGATTGTCGCTCTTGGTCCAGCCGGCATTGTCCAACGCATAGGAGTAGTCCCTGACGCCGTCCGTCGTGAGCTGTGTCTCTTTGCCGCTGGACACGTCGCGCACCCACAAGTTGTATTCCCGAACAAAGGCGAGCTTCTTACTGTCGGGAGAAGCTACGCTGTTCTCCACGCCCCCGCTTACCACCACGCACTGAGGGCCCTGCCGGTCACACTGAAACTGTCGCTTGCCGATCCGAAAAGAAACGAACTGCCCGTCCATCGATAGTTCGATTTCCCGAAAAGGAAGCTTGTTGTCCTCATATGTTTTCCCGGCGGCCACCGAAAGAGCGGCAGCGAGCTTGGCGTGGTCGAACACCGGCTCCTTGGTGAGTTTCGCCGGATCGAACAGCACGAACTTGTCTCCCTCAGGACCAGCGTCGCGGTACCACAGGCGCTCGTTTGCGGTCCACACAGGATGCACCGCGTGGTAAACGAGCGGGTTCGTGTTATACCCCATGAATTTTTCCGCATGCGCGTACTCAGCAGAAGTGACTTCGTGTGGTGAACCCGCTTCCTGCGGCTGGGCGGCCATGTACGCACTGAAACTCATGGAGATCGCGAACAGGGTCAGGCCCCGCAGAGGATGATCGCTAGTTTTCAAGAGCATGTGGGTGCCTCTGAAGGTATGGAAGTTTCTGTGACGCGAAAGGGCACGTAGGCAGGTAGATCCTAGCCAAAGCAATGAGCCGTGGCAATGAGCGAGTCTCTACGCCCTGGGATGTGCTCACGTTTGGCACGGACTCGTCCTTGACGACGGCAGTCGGGTGGGACAATGTGACCGGCGTGTTAACTCCCAACGGGCAAGCGTTCGTAAACGCCAGCGGGACTTGTCCGGTTTCCCGATTTACCAGGCAAGTAGAACTAGGACGCGTGTTGATTGATTACCACCGTAGCCCGATGCCATGAGCGCCGGTCTGAGGATAGTCGGTCGTGACCTTCCGTCACTCCTCCGCGAACCGGTAGCTTGCATGGCAGTCGTAATTAATGCCGTGCTTCTTTTTGAGTTCTTGAATGTAGTGGAGGGTCGTTTGCGTGTGCGGCCCGACACCCTCATTCGTATGCAGTAGCATCTCCTCAAGACAACTGTCTATGCTCATGCGTTTGTGTTTTGCCAAATCCTGGAGCAGCGCGGCAAGCCGTTTCTCTAATCGGACCGGTACGTTCACTCGCTCGATCTTGACCGGCGGCCCCGCATTGCACAGGTGATGCCCAAACGAAAGATAATATCCGTTCAAGTCGCGTACAACGTAGTCTCGCATTCCGTATTCCCTGTCGCCGATCTCTTGCGCAACTGCGGCGCCTTTGGCGCGATGAAATTCGTAGAGCACGTCCGCGTCGCCGACGTGAAAGTACACGCAGCACCCCTTCGGATCGGGCGTCCCTTTCCGCAGGAACATCTCCACTTTGCCGAGATTCACGCCCGCGAAGGTGGGCGGAGGACCACCCCAAGTGAACCCGACTTTGAAGCCTAACTGCGTCGTATAGAATTCGACGGCGGCAGAAACGTCGCTAACCGCAAGGCCAGCAAAAGTTTTGTCACATTCGACGAAGGGAGGCGCGGAGGTCGTCATGACTTCTCCTCTCCAGTGGCATAGAGCAGAATTCCGGTCTTAATTCAAACGGCTAGCATTTTACGCCGATTTTGTCTCTCGATGGTGCGGGCGGGAGCTGTGCCTAGTAAACGAGATAACTGGTGAAGTCAAATACTGGGAGCCAAGTTACCGATTTTGCGACTTATCCGGCACTGGCGAAAAAACGCCATCCGCCGAGGATTATTGAGGGAACTTTTCCCGCCTTTTTCGGGAACCTCTACCGAAGGGGCGATTCTCGACAGATGGGGAAAACCACTTCACCTGATGCTTGGCTGCGCAACACCAGGTGACGCCGGGCATTGACGCGTCGCTTTGGTAATGATGTTCTGAGAACGTAATTTAACGCACGAGGAGGGAGGGGCGGTATGCCCTGCAAGTCGTGCGGGTCAGTCAACCAGAAGAAATTCAGCGCGGAGATGGGCATCCATTTTCCCGAACTAAAAGATATTGACAAGCCCGTCGTGTGGGTATTCCCGGAGATTGTTGTCTGTTTGGATTGTGGCACCGCGGAATTTGCTGTGCCGCAAGCTGAACTGCGCGAACTTGCAAAAGGCGACGCGACTGAGGCAAGGTAACCTGGAATTGAGTCTTACTATCTCACTGAGAATAAGCGGCTGAGTGTTCTGCACAGATGCTTTGGAAAATGTGCTCGTCTTCCTCGCCGTGAAAGCTGCGCAATGGATATGCGCATAGGATATCTACTTCGTGTGTTTTGACTAGTTCGTCGCACCCTTGTTCGAGCCGGATCGCTGCATCCGTTTTACCTTCTGCCCACAAGCGGCCTAGGCATTCACCACAAAAAGCGACGCGGGGATGTTCTGCCTTCGCTGCTTTGGCGGCCTCCTTGATCAGACCGCTGAAGTCTTCGAGAAATCGGACGGGGTCAGGCAAACCATCTACCAGGAGTGTGGCGAGCGTGTCGGCAACATCCAGTAAAATGAACGTACCTTGCTGAATGGCGCCGTCTGTATCCACGCCCTCGGCCTTCAGTCTTTGACGCAGGCTCTCTTGGTGTGACTTCGTAACGAGCGCAATAGCTGCGTTATCAGCTTTTAGGGCAGCAGCAATGAAGCGCGTAAAGCTGTCCAGAAGAACCGTGTCATCAGAAAACATCAGAAGCTCGTGGCGGTGAGGGGCTTTCTCTCCTGAGGTGTCGGTGAGGCCTTTTATGCTGCTGCTGACAAATTGCTTCCCCCGAAGAACCGCATCGACGGCAAGCACTAGCTCCCTTCGTGCATCTATCTTTCGAACGTAACCCAGGCCTCCCGTGCTCAACGCTGCCTGTACCATATCCGAAGAATGGTACAGACTTAGAAAGATTATCTTGGATCCGGGGCAAAGTTGTCGTATCCGCCGGGCAGCTTCGATTCCATTTAGTTTTGGGAGACCGATGTCCAGCACAATCAAGTCCGGCTTCAGTTCCTCAGCCTTCTGGATGGCTTCTGGTCCATCCACAGCTTCGGCTATGACTTGCCATTGCGGCCGTGCCTGAAATAACGAACGGACTTGCCGTCGCCAGTCTTCATAATCATCAGCAATTAGAACGCGAATTGATGACAACAGTGGCTCCTCCACTTCTGCCCGTGTATAGGAACACGCCGCGTGCAAATTAGTTGCACGAACCTCAAAGCCCTACGCTTGTTGACTTGCCCACCGGAATCTGCGGGCTGGATTATAGCGCGGAGCATCGCGCTGCGGACCAACTACTATCTCATTTCACCGTTTCTAGCAACGCGGTTACGGTCTAGTGGACGCGGAAGGCAAAAGACTTTACGCAGCTTCGACTATTTACATGCCCGGTGGGGCGCGGAAGGCGCATGAGACCGAATCGACGGGCGTGGTTGCCTAAGCAAGATTGCTCTGAGGCAGCGACAGCCTACTTTTGCGAGATTAGGATCTCCATAAAGAAGGGAACCGAGCGGGGAAGACGTTCAGCGATTGAATTTCGTTCGATTCATAAAGCCCCAGGTGGCGGGTGGTCCTGGGGCTTTTTTTGTGTGTGTTGCGGCAACCCTCATACTATCTGGCTAAAGTCCCGTTAAACGGGGTGAGTGGCGCTCGGGACTACTCGGGGGATGAGCATCTTCAGCCATAGTGGCCGCCTCCGGCGCGTGCGCGCCCGCGGACTCCTTCAACTCCTGATTAACGTTAGAGATTTATCGGATGCGCGCACTTGAGAAGGATCTGCGCGTGGGCGCGATGCTCCGGCGCGCGTTCGATAAATCCGTCTGGACGTGGCCGCTGGTGGTTGCGGCGGATGCGGGCTGACGGCAGACCCCAATCTAATGGCTATGGGGATTGAATCTTCAGCCGGGAGAGCACGTCACAGAATTTATCGGGCACTTGGGCCGCTGCAGGGTTGTTAGGTTTTTGGTGTGGATATAAGATGGCTCCGGAGAGTCAGGGGGCAATCGTGGCCCATCAAGCACCACTTAAATATATCTTCTACATTGCCGCCACACCAGAGCAGGTGTGGGAAGGCTTTGTGTCGCGGGAGTCAAACCGCATCATCTTCTCGGGCGCTGAGATTCAGACGGACTTTAAGCCCGGTGGCCAGCTCGCGTGGGTGGGCGCGGGACCCGATGGCAAGACCATGACCTACGTTCGAGGGAAGGTACTGCGGTTTGAGCCGCCAAAAGTCTTTCAGTACACATTCACAATGGGCCAAAATGACAAGGCCTCACGTGCAACTATCGAACTGGTGCCCGAGACCGAAGCCACCAAAGTAACGGTGACGCATGACGAGTGGGCTGAAGATGACCCCACCTACACTGCCTGCGCCGATGGATGGCCACGTATTCTTTCCCGCCTGAAGACGCTGCTTGAGACCGGGAAGACATTCAAGCCGCATTGATCACGCCACCACCGGTTTCGGAGGTTTGAATGGACATCCAGGATGCTCAACGCGAAGTGCGGTCCGTCTACGTTGGCGGCTTCTGGGGACAGCTCGTCGCGTCTGTAATTTGGATGATGTCCGCGGCGCTAGGCACGTGGGTAACTCCAAAAGCGTCTATTCTAACCATTGTCATCGGGGGATTCTTCATCTTTCCGGCCTTGAGCAGAGAGAATCCGTTCAATAGCCTCGCGATGCAGGTCGCGTTTGTGCTGCCGCTTTCGATGCTGCTTCTTGTGCCCGTGGGTCTCTACCGCTTGAATTGGTTTTTTCCGGCTCTGATTGTGCTTGTGGGTGCGCACTATTTGCCGTTCGCTTCTCTCTACGGGACGCGCATGTTCCTGTTCCTCTCAGCAATTCTGGTCGCCGTGGGTGTCCTGTTCGCACTTTGTTTTTCAGGAACGTTAGCCTTGGCGCATGGGTCGCTGGACTGGCCCTATTCGCCTTCGCCTGGATTGGGCGCTGCATCGCGACCGGCGAAGCTTCCGCGCCTTCCATTCACTGATTCGCCTGATGGCTCGCTGGGACGAAAGCGGGATTATCGAGACGGAGATTCCCAACGACGGTCTCAGTCGGCACCGACTCCTCACAGCTCCTGGTTAAGCGGGATTACCGCCAAAGTTCGTACTGGCGGCCTTTTCCGCTTTGCGGGGCGGGCTCAAGGCGGGTCGGCGAGCAGATTTCGGCAATGAATCGTTGCAATTTCGTGTACTCCGCTTTGGCTTGCTTGAAGATAGGGATGCCTCGGTCAGCGTCTTTCCAAAAGCAGTACGCGTTACCGACTACAGCCCAATCACGGTTTGTCTTGCGGGCCAGCGGGTATCACATCCAGCGTTGTCTCCCTCGGCAAATCCGCATCCACCTTCACCGCTCCCGTTCCGCCGCTGTGCACGAACTTTGCTGAGCGCACCGCCTCCACTGCCAGATTCACGTCCTTCCTCGGTCCTACCGTCTTCACCACGCTTCCCCGAGCAGGCACCACAAATCGCAACGTGATCGGCCCAACAGCAAGCCCCTCCACCGGTGTCACGATCAACTCACAGGTCACATCCCCGTCCGTTAAGTTTGAAATGCTGTACGACCCGTTCGGCGTTTTCAGGTTCTGCGCCGTATCTACGTTGAACAATCGAAAATCGCCGAACGAGTGTTTCCGGTAGTATTTCTTCCCGCGTCTCTCTGCATACACTTCCGCGGTCTGCGGCAACCAGATTTCCTGTCCGGTTGAGGCGAACTTCACTCCCGTGTACTCAATCTTCTGGTGTTGTTCGGTCAATTCAATCTGCGGGATAGGTTCGGCCAACTCCGACTCCAACCACACCACCTGCGCCTTCCCGGGATCGATCCACGCTCGTCCCCGCAAATACACTGGAAAGCTCATGCCGCCCACCCTGTACGATTCGATACGCGGCGGCCGGTCCTTGCGTTGTTCAAACCGCACCTGCCAATATTCGCGTCCCTCGTCGCGCACCAAGCCTTCGCACTGAAAATTGAAGTCCGCCGCAAAGTCAGGGTGAAACAAAAGCACGATCGCCGGCAATCCTAGCGTCGCCAGGTGCGCGGGAAATTGTTCATGATCCGTGCTGCCATTTCGGTATTCCTCCAGCCAAAACGCTCCGGTGCGATCTCGCCCCACCACCACTACATACTCGAACTTCCGTTTGTCCGGGCCTTTGCGCTCTCCCGATTTATCGATCGCGTAGTGCTCCACCAACTCCGTCGCGGTGAACTTCTCCATTGAGTTCACAAACTCCCTGACGTTTTCTCCAGTTGCTTTCAACACCTGTTCCGTCGGACACGCCACGTGTTCATCCACCGGTAGCACTTTTTCCTTTGCTCCCGGCATTTTTCCCATCTCTGTTTCCGTCTTCGGCGGGGCTTCCAACTTCGGGCTGGTCTTTGCCTCAGGGATCGTTGGCAGTTCGAGCGGTTTCACGAGCAACGCGGACGCTTTTGTTGCCGGTCTCGGCTTCATCACCACAAAAACTGTTTTCTGCTGATTGCTGGTCTCGAGGATCGCGCTCAGCCGCACCGTCAGAAATCCCGGAGCGCTCACTTCCACGTGATACTTCCCTGTGGCGATGCCGTAAAAGACGACATCACTCGGGGTATCGCCTGGTTCCCCGACCACCTCATATCCTTCATCCGGAATCACTCGTACATCGGCCACTCCGGAAAATGCTGTTTCATCCTCCAGCCGCAAACACACTTTCAGCGAGCCAGTCTCGGCTTTCTTCGTTGGCTCCGCCAGCGCGCTTGCCGCGGGTTCTTGTGCCGCTGTACGCGAGCTTCGTGCGGGACCTATCAGGAGATAGGCCGCGAAAGGAACTAGCAAATACGCTCGACGCATCACTAAGTCCATACCGGCTGATTTGTCAGGGGACCTGTGCTCTTATTGAAGGGGCAAATGGAGAGAGACCGTTCCAGCGCGGGCTCCCCATCGCAATCCGTCCTAGAGCCTTTGTGACGCTAGTGAACTCCATTCTGCTGCCTCTGTCAAGAAGCCTTTCGGTGCCGCGTGCACGACCTGGAAGTGCCATCCGGCAGGTTTTCGTTTTTTGTGGCGTAGTTCTGAACGTCTGTATACGCACAGATAATATGCAGCACAAAAAGGAATCCTTATGCCTGACGATGTCGCAACATTGGGGACCCAAAGATCCAAGCTCCTGGAGGAGTTTCTCAGCTGGGGTGATCTTCGACCTGGCTCCATTACCGCAGTGATCCGACGCTGCGGCAAGCCTTCCTGCCACTGCGCCAAACACCACGACCCTGGACATGATCCGCAATTTCGCCTCACTCGCCGAGTCGCGGGCAAGACGGTAACGGAGAGCTTTGCCAATCCCACAGCGCTGCGCAAGGCGCAGCAAGAGGTGGCCGAGTTTCACCGCTTCCAGAAGCTCAGCCAGGATTTGGTCACCCTCAACGAAAAGATCTGTCGACTCCGCCCGGTCACGCAGGAACGCGGCGGCTGGACGGCGGCTGCTGCGGTCCATCAGGAGGTGGCGCGGGAAGTAAACCAACTCCTCGGCCGAGTTTTTGCGCCGTTCAGCCAACGCGATTTTGGCTCTACGTTGCTCCCACCTCAACGGCCGCTTTGAGGATTATTGGGAAGGGCGCCGGGCGGCTTGACTGCCACTTCTATGTCGCGCACCGCGTTCGAACGGGGTAACCGGACATGTCAGCCGCGCTTATTGGTGGAAGGCTTCTTACTGCGCTCTCCTCGCTGTCCAGTTGTAGTCAGAGAGCGCCATTTATTCTTTTGTGTTTGGTGCGTTTTCCAGGGCCGAATCACCTGAGGGTGGCGCGGCTTGTCCATGGCGCCTCCATAAAAGCCTCATTGTACTTCAAGCGGCTGAGTCTAAAACGGTTTTATCAAAGGGCGCGCAGCCCCCCAGCCCGTTTACTCCTCAGCCGAAACGCGCCTCCGGCAAAGCACCTGCCTTAATGAGAACCTGCCGCGCCCTTCATCTGCCCGTTAGCCAGGCGGCACAGCCAAGAATAAGCGCGACGACCACAGAAAGCACCATCGGCGGCGGACCAAAATACAAAAAGCTCAGTACGACGCCAGGCAACTGCAGGATAAAGAACGCCCAGCCCATGAAGCCCGCTGCGGTTGGAGTGGAACGCGCCAACTGCCCAAGATGCCACGACAGAAACGCCGACAGGAGCGTCGATACCGTGCAGGACAAGCCGAAGCCGCGGTAGAAATCGCCGTAAACTGTAGCTCCGCCCGCGTAACTCAAAGCGAACGGCATTCATCGAGTCATAAACGGCGCGCCCTTCGGCGGAAGGTGCGCGCAGACTCAAAAAACCATACGTATGGCCGACGGCAAAGAGCACAAAGACAATTGCTGCGACCCGGTATAGTAGCGTCGCTGTCATCACCACTACCTCCTTCCAAAATTTCTGGTGGGGTACTTTACCACGAGAGATGCCGGGGCCACGCTAAGTCCGGGTAAGGCTTAGGGTTGTATATTCGATAGTGGCTCAGTTTCCCGGTGACGCAACCAAACACCGATCCATCCACTCCAGAATGAGCTTGCGCATCTCCGGCAGCTCCACATGGGCGCAATCGAACAACTCTACGCGGAGCTCCGCTTCCTTCCCATACTTCCGGTAAAGCGGCAATAAATAATCACGCACCTTGTCCACACCTGCTGGCGGCGTTAGTGCATCGCGCTTCCCGTTCACGCTGAGGTGCGCCCGCGGCACAATCAGCTCATTGATCTCCGCGGTTTGAAAATGTTTTAACAACGACGGTACGTAGTAGTAGATCCCGTGCCCCTGCAAGCCATGCGCTTTGATCAATTCTTCGTAATCCGTCAGGCAGCACACATCCATGCAGAGCTTCACGCGAGGATCGAGCGCCGCGAGCCACCACGCTTTCGTCGAGCCCATGGACATGCCCAGCGCTCCCAGCCGCTGGTTGTCCACCTCCGGGCGGCTCGCGAGGTAGTCCATCGCGCGAAATTCGTCGAACATCATCATCCCGTACAGTACTTGCCCCTTCCACAGCATCAGCTTGAAGGCGTTTTCTTCGCCCTCGTGACCGTTCTTCTCGTGCTTGCGCTCGCCAAAGCACCAGCTATCGATCGCCAGCGTCACTAGCCCCTTCTGCGCGCACACGGACGCATACGCAGGCGCGACCTCCACACCTTTGACCAGCATCTCTTTGCCCAGGTCGTACATGCCGCCATGCCAGTGGATGTACAGCAGTCCCGGCGCGGGCGTTTGCCTTTTACGCGGAATCAGCAGCAGGGCCGGCGCTGGCTCCACACCGTTCAAATCGAGAACCAGCCGCTCCAGCGTATAGTCTTCGTGCTCTTCCTTGCTGACGAGCTTCGCTGGCCCCGGCTTATGCTCCCACGGCAAATCGCCCAGGAGTTCCCATAACTCTTTTCGTCGTTCCTCTTGCCGGGCCAGAAACGCGTCGTCCATAGGTTGCTGCCGAGCATGCTGCGCCAGGGCATTGGAGGCAGGAACAGCCGCTGAAACCGCGGCAGCAGCGGAAGCGTGTAGGAATTCGCGTCTAGTGGAAAGTGTATTGGCTGGCCTCATCGCAAAACTCCATTCTGGATAGTTGGCAGTGGGTGCTGACCGCACGCAAAACAGTGGGGCCCCTCCCCCGTCTCGCACATTTGCACAACAATCGGATTGTCGCAGATGTGATGGTGCTTGTCCGGCACGGACTTACCAGACCTTTCGCAGCAAATTGCGAGCAGTTGCGCAGACTGCCCGGACTGTGGACCTGTCGAGCATTGCCCTCCTGACCTCGGAGGTCGTGAAGAGTGCGGCGTGGAGCGAGTAGCGCGGACACGACGAGGCCATATCTCTTATCTGCCGTCGTTCTCCGGAACGCTTTTCTTAGCTTGTTTCATCGCGAGTCGAGCAAATTTGTATTCTTCAGATTCGTCGGCGGGCTGTTTAGGTCTCACATTATGCTACTGAGCGCCGCTGCAGGCGATAAACCGTTTGCAAGCGTTGCAAGCGCGACTCGTTTAGTCCGAAACTCAGCCGCTCATGGCAGTTCACCGTCTGGAGGGATCAGTTTCAGGACTACGCTTTTTCGTGTACCCTCGTCCAGTTGGACGATCTCCCCGCGAGCCCCGTAAGACTTCATAAAATCAGGTTGGCGGACATCTCCCTGCAATTCTTCAAAGGCAAGCACTGTGTACTTACCGGGATTTAAGCCGCGCAACCTGAAATGGCCGCTGTCATCGGTGGTATCTCGCTGGTAAAGATCCGAGCGCATTCGGTGCTCCGCGCTCGGAACATCCACAACTGTGGCATTCGCGATTGGCTGGCCGTTGCCGTCAACAACTGTCCCCGCAATACTCGCTCCGTTTCCGCTGATCACAACGTCCAGCCATGGCTCGGGACGGACCGGAAAACCAGAATCCGCTACATCCCGACCCTCAAGATTGATCGATTTTGTGAAGTAATCGCGCAAATCATCGGATTTGGCCCCAACCATTAGTTGGTAATTGCCTCCAGGTACATTCTTCAGTTCGAAGGTTCCGTCAGTGTTCACACTGGAAATTGTGGGAATGTCCATCCCTCCTTCCCACGCCACTTCCGCACCGTGTTCCTCAGCAGGGATCAGGGCCACGGTCAATTGCGTCCAATCGAGTTTCTGGCCCGTATCCAGGCGGAACTTCCCGCGAACTTGCCCACCAGCCTCTGGCTGAAGTCGCAATCCCTCCACCGGGGCATTGCTGACTTCGATCGCATTACCCAAGCGCAGCATCTGTATCGCTGGTTGACCGCCCTCAAATGTGACGATGATTAGCCTTGCCACATAGGATCCGGGTAAGACGTTTGTAAATTCGAATCTGCCTCCCTCACCAAGCTCTTGCGGAGATATCTGCGAGCGCCCACTCCCCTTCGCTTGCAACATGATCTGAGCCATGATGCCCTTGCTCAGCACTCCCGTTACCGACCCGCTGACGCGGTACGCCCGGCCCGTCAGGAGGCCAAAATTAATCCGTGTTTCGGACCCAGGATGAATCTCCACCGCAACAGCTTGGTCCTCATCCAAAACGCCCGGGTAATGCGTGGTTAGGTATATCGATCGATCTTTCCCACTGTTGTTCTCTTTCAAATTCGGCGGTCGGGATCCTTGCGGGGGAGAGGCAGTAATCTTATAGCGTCCCGCTCGCAAGTCGGAGATACGAAATTCCCCAAGATCGTTAGTGGCTCCACTGCCAAAGTCATGGGACTTCCGTCCCGCTCGAACAGAGCCAGCCCTCATCGCCGAAACGCTAACATCACGCATCGCATCACCGTCCAAGTCTACGATCTTCCCAGTGATGACGGCGGCAGGCTGCATGTGCAAGATCAAGTCGTTTGGGGCGCTGCGCGGTTGCACCGAGACAGAGATGCGGCGGTTGCCGGTACCGGACTGCACAAATCCGGGGCGCTCGACGACGACGAGGTACTGTCCAGGTTGAACGTCCTCGATCGTGAATTGACCATCCGCATCGGTAAAAGCCGAGTGTTGCGCGACGGCGGGTCCTTTTTGTCCACTCAACTGCACGTTTGCCTTTCTTATCGGTTGCCCGTCCAGCTCCTGTAAGACCTTACCTCGTATGCTCAGCGTAGAAGTCTCTGCCGGCGCGTTCGTTTGAATTGCACAGTCGGTTTGAACCAGGAAACAAGAGAATACAATGACCAAGAGTCTCACGAGGGGCCTCCTCGCACAGGAACTCTCATGCAGCGAACCTGCCGAAAGGCAGTTATATCACGATAATTTCAATTTGGCGTATTCCGAACGAGCTGATCGGAGAATGGCGCAATTCCAGATAACTACTGGCAACGGGCTTCCACCAACAAACGGACTTCATGCCCTCCTTACCGGACTTCTTGCGCCCAGTACCCAACCAGTCTTGTTAGCGCGTTCCTTGCGAGTTATGCTTGCAAAATGCTACAACACGCGGAACGTCAAAATCGTCGGCCTCACGCAGTCGTTGAACGCAACCTGGCACAGGCTGAAGGATAGACTCCAATGAAGCCCAAGGAGAAAAAGCAGCGAACAGTGAGGAGTCCGGAGCCCAATGGCAAACGCGCCCAGCTTCGGCCGATTGGTTTGATCCGATCTAGCATCAAGCAGCGCAGCGAAGCGCCCAAACAAGGTTCGGAGGGGGCGCCCGACGCATGGCTCGAAGTGAGTCCTTTGGTGGCGAAGGGGCTGCATGGCCTCGCGGTAGGCGACGACATCATCGTTGTGACTTGGCTACACCTGGCTCGCCGCGATGTCCTGAAGGTGCACCCCCGTTCAGACCGGACCAGACCAGTTACCGGCGTATTTGCGACCCGCTCGCCCGACCGCCCAAATCCTCTCGGCCTTCATCCTGTCACCGTCCGCGAGGTCGAGAAGAACCGCCTGCGGATCGGTCCCATCGAAGCCATCGACGGAACGCCTGTCGTCGACATCAAACCCGTGCACTGCGGCGTAACAAGCCGGATGAGTCGCTGCTAATACGCCTTTCCCCTTTCGGCGCTTACGCCGGCAATCAGATACATAGAGCTTTTTCGGGACGTCATGGGTGTGCCTCTTGGGCATACGGCTTATGAGGCAGCTGGCCGACTGACTCTCCGCCAGGAAGAAGCAGGCTCAGAATTGCGGCACGACGGTCACAACTAATTCGAATTCCGTGAGTTCTTGGAGGGCGTCTCGCGCATTGCCGATGGACCCCAAAACGGAAAATGGATCTGCGGCACGTCAACGTCCTTTACGATGAGTTCGGTGGACGCGCGCGTGCTGTACACAACGGAGATTGACGCCGACGATCGCGGGCTCGCTCTGGACTCGAGCTTCTGAACGGCTTGGCGGCGGTGCACCACCGCGAGACAGTTCAACGTGCAGAAAACGTGCTCGCAGAGCTTGCCACTGGAACCGGGGGCACATACTTTCACAACAATAAGGACCTGCAACGCGGGTTGCAGCAATTGATGGCTCGACCAGAGCACTTGTACGTGTTGGAGTCTTCGCTGGATGGCGTCAAGCGCGACGAGGCGCGTCGTGCCACGCTTTACTTTTTTTCTGGCTTGTCCGCGGGAAGGAGCGATTTGTCGTACAAGGAGCCGTAGGCTAGATACTGCTCCACTGCGTCTGACGGGTAGCTGATCTTGACGTCCTGTACGTGTCCCTCCGCTGCAGCGCGTGCGGTCAGTTTCGAATTGATGCCTGCCCAGTACGTTGGCACATTCAACTTCTTGTGTCGCGCCACAACCTGATCGCGCAGCTTGGGCTCGAAGTGCACGGCGTATTCGTCGACCAACCCCTTGATGGCGTCATAATCGCCCTCGGCTTTGATGCGCATTAATTCTGTCAGTAGCATTCCCACGCCTTGGCGCATTTTCGCGTAATCCTGTACGCGTATATAGGTTTTTTCGTCGCGGTCGAATTGTTCGATGGCTCCGGGGACGCGCGCGCGGATGTAGTTCACGATCAACTGCCGGTCGCGTTGGTGATCCTCTTCGATGGAGTCGCCCTTCGGAATGCGGCGCAATTGCGTCAACGCCGCCATCGCTGCGCTGTCGTACATGGCCTTGGCGACCTCTTCCTGATTGCTGACCAACCCCAGCTCTTTCAGCTTCGGATCCCACGCGTTCCATAGCGCGCTGAGGTCTGCGCGACCCTCTTCCAGCGTCGAGAAATAGCCCTTCAGATACGGCTCGGCTCCGCCCTTTAAGCGTTCGCTTAGCTTTCCGGAACCATGCCCAATTACTTCGTGAAGAGCGGTCATCAGATCTCCGGCTTCATTTCCGTACTTGACGCTGCGTTCGGCAATTTCCGGGCTCGCCGAAAACTCTTTGGCCATTACGTCTCCCGTAGCGTTATTGAGCGCCCGAGTGCTGCTGGTAAACAGAAAATTCTTTGTGCCGTATTTCTCATGAATTTCGTTTTCATTCGGCAAGTTATCGCCAATCACTGACACGCTGAAATCCCCCGCCTCGACAAGCGTCTCGACGGCTTTCACCACTGGCGGCTGAAACGTTTGCTTCCTGTACTTCGCATCCCAGGGTGCTTTTTCCTCGAAGTAGTCGGCGTTTTGACCCAGGCGGATCATCATTTCCGTGACCGGTTTGTCGGTGATACTGACGAAGGTTTGCGAACTGGCCTTCGCTCCTCTGGCGTCCCGGTAAATTTCGACGAAGCCGTTGACAAAATCGACGATCGCGTTGTTCTGGACCCAATCGATTCCGAATCGTAGCCAGTCGCCGGGATCGCCTGTCTGGTAGTAGCGCACTAGATCCCTGATTACTTTGGCCTGGCTGGGATCCGCTACTAGCTGGGCCTTCTCTAGATACCCATTTGCGCGTTTCAAATATGTCGCGTAGAGCCCGGGAGCAACTTTCCCGTCTGGCGTCCCCGCGCGATAGACCTCTTCTTCCAACTTGCCGTTCTTGCCTCGCGCCACGCGCGAGTTCAGCGGATGGGTATCGTGAAAATCCTTCAGATCTGCCAGCGTTACGCCAACATAGAACGTATTCGAACTCGCCCGGATGGCGTCCAGCCCACCAGTCGGATTCTTTGCTGTGAGCATCGGCTCGAAATTGGCGTCAAACAACGAATCGCGCAGATTCTCCAATTCCGCGTTCAACTCCGCGGATGTTGTAATCGGCGGAAGATCACCGCTCTTACTCGAGAACGCGCCGCTCTTCTGCGCAATCAGCGCAGCCTGCTTCAGTTCCTCGAAAGCGAAGCCCGGTAGGAATTTCTGCGAGGTCAGTTCGTTGTGATTGCCTTTATTGGCCCAGAAGAGCTTCGCGAAATCCGTGATCCTGGTGCGCACACCTGCGTCGATCCCTTTCGGGTGTGCAACGATTCCCTCGAGCAGCCGTTTTTGCCGCAAACCGAATCTTGAGAATTGATCGTAAACGATAGGATCGACAGCAATCGAGGCTTGTGTCAGCCAGTACGCTAACTCCTGCTGCTTCGCGTCTAATGAATTGAAGCTTTCGGCTTCCACGCGCACAAATCCGGTCTCCGCAACTCGCTCCACGAGTGAATTATGCTGGCCGCTCTGGCCCATTGCGGCTGTGGCGCCGGATAGAACTAATAGAAACAGTTCAACGATTCGCTTGCACAATGCTTCCTCCTTGGCCCCAAGCTAACAAGTTCAACCTCGCTGACGAGCATTAATCGCTTTGGACTGCAACCACAACGGGCTATGCGGTTTCCCTTCTTTGGCAGAGGCTCATTGTATTCGCAAGGCGTCTCGAATGTCTCCATGGTTGATTCTCGGATGGGCCCACTGAGGTTCGCTTTTCGACGGAACGCCACTTTGCGGCTCAAACCTGCTTGCCGTCTTCAGGGTATGCTGAAATCACACGAAGAAACGGATGCCTGGGCCGGCCCGGGCGACATCATCGATACGGGTGTCCTCGGCTGTCTTCGCGTTCATCTATAAAAAGGCCGCACAGGCGTCCGATGATGGTAGCCACCTGCGCGCGCACGGCCGCAGGACTCGGGCGCTTTCCCGCACCCATCCTGCCTGGCTATTTGTTCTATGCTGGCGTGGATCTACTGAGCCTTCTTGGCGACTTGATGGTCCATCGCGCTGTCCATCGCGTTTATCTCTTCGTGCTTCCTCCGTTCATCCTTGGCCAGACGATCGTGACCTATATTGCCTATCACAACGTGCCGTTCTGGCCGACAATCGCCCACGCGCTACTTGGATTGCAGTGGTCGAACCGTGCTTGCTGCCTGTGACTAGCAGCTGCTTTGGACGGATGGTCGGCAAGCCGCACGTGTGATTTTCAAGTGTCCGCTAAGCCAACTACCAGCAGTTGGTTCTGATTCAGCGTCGGTTGGCTTCGGTCAGAGCGAGAACGGCGTAAGCCGTCGCTGCGTCGTTCATGAAGCGCGTGGTATCCGGACCTAGGTGATGCTCTTCGTTTTTGTTTAAAGAGTAGGCGGGCCAGTAGCCTTCCGTCTTGTATTGATTAGCCGCCAGCCAAGCGATCGCCTGCCTCTGTTGTGCATTTTCCGGTGAAATCCCCGCTTGTTGCAGCGCGAAAGTGATCAACCCGGTGGCATACCCGTCGCTCTTCCCTTCCTGTGGTGTTCCGTCCCGTCGTTTCCAGGCCCCAGCCAGTGAGGACAGGCTCCAGCCTCCATCCGCCTGCTGCTTAGCCAGAACCTCATTGATGATCGCCCGTTGCTGTTCCGGCTTGAGAAGTCCGGGCAACCTTGCCGAGGCCCACAAAAGAACGACACGATTGAAGGTGGGCTGCGCCGTGCTTTCGCGGTTCAAGTATTTCCGCAGCATCTTGAGGTTATTTTGGATTTCGGGCCTGGCGCGGTAATTCGCGGGGGCAGTGCCCGCTGCGATGGCCGCAAGAGCGGCTCCATAATAGTCTGAATCGTCCGCTTCCCACGGCTCATTAGCGAACCGCAGCCACAACCACGCACCCCTTTTTCGTCCTTTGATTTGCTGCTCCGCCCACATGTTATCCAACGCCGCGCGCGCGTCGTTGCTGAGTTCCCGGTTCTCGGCTTCATTGCTGGCAAGAATCAGCGCGTTGAGAACAGATTCCGTTCCGCGAGACTCGGCCGTCTTGTACGCGCCGCGATCCGCGTCGCTGTAAAACGGCGCGATTTCCTTCCAAAGCCTTACACGCTTCTTGACATTGTCCAGGAGCCGGCGTTCGTTCGCCGACGGAGCTTGTTCTGCAAGTGCCTTTCGAAGAGCAGGCCGCGAAAGCGCGTAAGGCACTGCTGTGTGACATGACACACAGAAGGTATCGTGATCGCGGGCGGCCTTTGGCCATTCCATCCACCAGCTTTGCCTTTGATCGAGGTAAGCGGCGGCCGCCTTCTGATCCCAGGAGCTTACGCTTTTCGTTCCAGGCTGATCGGCGTAAGTCGCCATAGCCTTCCTATCTCTGGAGCCAGCGGCTCTGGTGTCCGTGTGCCAACAGACCGCAGTGATTCCCGCCACGAGGAACGCCGCTAGGGAGCCTATTTGCTGCACGCTCGAATTCATAGGGATCGCCTCCCATTACGCATAAGTCGAAAACAGATCTCGCGCTCCGAGCGAGGAAGCACAGAGATATCTATCGAGGTTACCACGATAACCGCGGCCCGACGTGCTTTTTGGGCCTGCCAACGAAAGCGCGCTGCGCACAAATCTCCTCTCGCACCGAGGGCCCGGACCCGTCATATTGGCAGTGATCCGACGTCGAACGCTATGACCCGGATCTGTGAACCGACGAATTCTATTTCCTTAACCAGGCAGGCCAAGCCGAAATTCAAAGCGACCTCTTGTACGACTACCGCACGAATGTCGACGCCTACCGCAAGTGGCAAGCACGGATGCGCGAGACACAACCACGCCTGCCGGTGATTTGGGGTAAGTATGACCTTTCGTTCGATCCAAGGGAGCCCGAGCGCTATCGCAAAGACGTACCGAACTCAGAATAGCTCCCGATAACGGGTTAACCGCTAAAGTCCGGCCCCGTTCTTGCGGGCGATCCCGTCTTTGTCCTAGCGCAAAACGAGGGTTGGCCGCCGATGCTATACGATTTTGGTGCCCTCCACAGGTCCTAAGGATGTTGAGCCGTAAGCGCAGACTTATAAGTCCAACGTCCCTGCTCGTCACCATGCTTTGTGCGGTCGTGGCATTCGGCATGTCCGTCCTATATCGCGACTACGCTGTGAAGGCCGCGGTGCCACTGATCTTCTTGATCGGCCTTATTCCTGTGGTACATCTATCCGGTCGGATGGCAAGTCTAGTAGTCGCGATTATTGCAGGTTTCATTTTTGCGGCGTGCTTATTTGAGCCATATGGAAGCCTTGCCATTCGCGGCGCAGCAGACCGAATAGAAATGTTGGTGTTTGCAGTTGCCGCACTAGGAGTGATTCATTTTTCGCCAATCCCGGAGGGTCGGCGAAAGCCGACTGCACGAACCTAGACGATGGTCGTGCACAATCTGTTGCAGTTCGATTTCGCCCCAGAGACCAAACGCACACTTGGCCGCGTGACATAAAGCAGGAAAACTCCCGCAATAGTGACGCCAACTGCTCCCTGAGGTGCGTGGGAAGGCAACCGGAATCCCACCCTGACTAGGACAAAGCCATTGATCCGACGAAGAACTATCAACACGAGTAAATCAGTAAATCGCTAACGCGGAATCGTGGGCCCGAAAAAGAAATCCTGAGCGAGATTTTTAGTCTCAGCATGGAGCAGACACGGGCGCTCGAAACGCGGCCGAGCGCCGAGGTAGTTGCCCAACGCGAAGAGCGTTTATACCGGATCCGAAGTCTCCTTCAGCAGGTCAGCCAAGATAAACATTCCAAGCTGATGGAGTTGTCCGAATGAGCCAACAGTAGGCGGCGACTGCTCTTCATATCAGTCGTTAATCACTAAGTCGTGAGTGGTTTAGCAACCCCGCTTGCAATTGCGTGAAGAGCGCCCAATCTGTTTCTGCACCTCGGGGGAAACTCGACGCAATGTTTCCTACATAGGTCCTCTTCACTGAATCCCAGCCTTGAGCACGGAGCGAGACTCGCAAAGGGAGGCCTCCCTTCTAGGTTCTCTAGGGCAATCCCGATGGGGCTTGCCACGAAGGCATCGTAGAAAACTCCTTCTGGTTCACGAGTTGAACTCCATCTCGGTTTGCCCGCATATGTCACGGGGTGAGCGCGCGTGCCACGCACGCCGCGTTGATTCACGACCATGCCCATGGCCGCTACGTAACTAACGGGTTGATTTGGGCGCCAGGAATCTTGCCGGTTTCGGACTAGTTCGTTGGCGGAAGCTCGAGGAGTGGCGGGTTAGCGTCGGGATGATCGCGCAGATATTGGTCCAAGGGCTCGTCGCGCATTACGACGCGAAATCCTCGGCGCGTGTTCACATCGATGGTTTTCTCGAAATCCAACTCGTCCGAGGCAGCTATCTCCTCGGTGGATTTCGCTCCACGCTCCTCGATGGTAATGAAATGTACCTCGCTGTTCACGAACCAATAGTCGGCCACGCCATATACGGTGCCGTCTTTCAGATAAAGCCACACCAGGTCGCGGTCTCCGGGAACGTAGATGTACGCTGGATATTCATATGTGGGTAGGATGACGTAATTGTGAAAACCATACCCATAGGCAGAGAAAGGCGAGCCGCAGCAGTCAAATCCCCAACTCCAATAAGGACAGTAGTTCGGCCACCGTCCATAATTGAACCACCAGGCTGGCCCGAACCAGAAAAACCGTGGGCCGAAGAACACGCGGTGGCGAAAAATCTTAACTGGGCCCTGGTGAAAGGGGAAAGTATCCGGCTCGGCTCTCGCCGGACGCTGTCCGGTAAACACTCGCGGCCGCGAAATCGTCGTATGTGCTGCCGACGGTTGAACCGGTGGAACAAGTACACGCGGCGAGACCACGCGCCCGCCGGCTGCGGGGTGCGCAACAGCCCGTTGCGCCAACGCAACAGCAGGCTGAAGGAAAGCGCAAGCCAGCACACAACCAACAACAAGCAAAAAGGTTCTGGGCATCGAACTGCGAACGGCGAATGGCGCCATAGCGCTACCCTCCTTGCAACCTCCTGGGTCGAAGCTGCGAGGATCGCACGGACCTAACACGCCTGTAATCTTAATACCTTTAGCTGGCCTTTGCATCACGAGCTTGCATCAGGCCAAATCCAGTAAGCATGAACGAAGTGAACCTATTTTCTCGATTCAATTGGCTGTCCTGGGCGGACCTCCTTTCCATGCACTCCGAGAATGTGGGGTGAGTTCTCACTTTTACCGCTCGCAGGCGCCACACCAGGGTTGGTCACTTGGGTCACTTGGGTCACTTGCCCGGTAAGTCCTTGCGTGCATTCTTGTCATCTCTCAAACCAACGAACTTGGAATGCCTGAGCCGACCACTCCAAAAACTCAATCCGCGCAACGGCCTCCGGACGAAGCCAGACGCATTCCTTCATTTTTTCGGCGGTGAGTTCACCACCCCAGCGAGATTTGTTCGTGTCCGGCAGGTTAACAAAGGGCATCGTTGGGGATACGAGGGGACGGATTTTCTCGAAGACCTGGAGACGTGATGCCGGAACAAAGCCGTTGCGGACACGGGCAACATAGACCAAATCTTTGCCGCGATAGTAGCCGACGATGAGGGAGTCAAAGCCGTGTGGCCCAGGGACATATCCGCCGATCACATACTCCTGTCCCTGATTCACGCGGTATTTAATCCATGCGCCTGTGCGCTTTCCAGGCTCATACAAGCTATCTTTGCGCTTCCCGATGACGCCTTCAAGCTGTTGCTGGCGCACAGCGGCAAGCATGTCAATGGCAGCGATATCGCATTGCTCCGAGATGCGGATGCGGGACGAGCGCAGCTTGAGAACTGACTTCATGAGTTCTCGGCGTTTCGTCAGCGGCGTCTTCGTCAGGTCGCGCCCATTCCAAATGAGCAGGTCGAAGACGAAATAGCAAATGCGCGAGGCTCCGGCCGCGAAGTGCTGGAGACGGTGAAAATCCGATCGCTTCCGGCTCGTTTTGGCTGGATTTGGCTGATACCTACCGGTCGGGCCAGCGTTTCGTTTGCCTGATTTAAGCATTGCCGATTCCTGCTGTGCCTAACTCGATAAACGGTCTGGGTTGTGCACGGCATCGGTTACGCGCTTTTCAAAGCGTTGCAGTAAGATGTGGCGCCTAAGCGAGGGAGGTAAGAAAAATGTTGCGATTCGTGGCCGGACTTTTTGCCCTGTTATTGGCGAATGTTTGCCTGGCGGACGAAAATCCTCCCCTGCTATTACGGCATCCCACAGTGAGCGCGACGCAAATCGTCTTTGTGTACGGAGGTGATTTGTGGAGCGTTGCGAAAGAGGGAGGAACCGCGCAGCGGCTGACGGCCGCCAACGGAGCGGCGTCCCGACCGGTGTTTTCGCCGGACGGAAGTGAGATCGCCTTTACAGGCACGTACGACGGGAATGCGGATGTTTATCTGATTCCGGCCGGAGGAGGCACGCCGCGGAGGCTAACTTATCATCCATCGCCGGACCTCGTTATGGGTTGGACGCGCGACGGAAAGCAAGTATTGTTTGCGTCCACGCGCAGCAGCAGCATCTCCCGACACAGCAAGCTTTTCACAGTATCGCGCGAAGGAGGATTTCCATCCGAACTGCCGCTGCCAATTGCCGCGGAAGGTTCGTATTCGCCCGACGGTAAGGACCTAGCCTACGTTCCGTTGGATCATGCCTTCGAGATTTGGAAGCGCTACCGCGGCGGGAGGACTTCGCCGATTTGGATAGCCAAGCTTTCCGATTCCAGCGTGACCACCATTCCGCGCGACAATTCTAACGACTTCAATCCCATGTGGGTTGGCGATCGCGTGTTTTTCCTCTCCGATCGCGACGGACCGATGTCCCTGCTGAGCTATGACACGAAAACCAAGGGCGTCAGCGTGGCGCTGAAGAATGATGGGTTGGACTTCAAGTCGGCGAGCGCCGGGCCGGGCGCGATTGTGATCGAGCAATTTGGGGCTATCTGGCTTTACGATTTGAAAAGCGCAACGACCCATAAAGTTGATATCCGGATTCCTGCTGATTTGCCCCAGTTGCGTCCACGATTCATCAACGTCGCAAACAGAATCGCCAATGCGGATATTTCTCCGACAGGGTTGCGCGCTGTGTTCGAAGCGCGCGGCGAAATCCTTACCGTGCCTGCCGAAAAAGGCGACGTTCGTAACCTGACGAACACGCCCGGTGCGGACGACCGATATCCCTCGTGGTCTCCCGACGGGACCAGGATCGCATACTTTTCGGATCAATCGGGAGAGGTCGCCCTCTATATCAAGAACCAAAATGGGCAAGGAGAAGCGCAGAAGGTCGACCTGGGCACGCCGCCTTCCTATTTTTACCTCCCGACCTGGTCTCCGGACAGCAAGAAAATTGCCTACGCGGACAAGCGACTGCACTTGTGGTACGTGAACCTGGAAAACAAAACGCCGGTCAAAGTGTTTCGCGACCGCTTCACAGGCGACCAACAGATCTACCGGGCTGCCTGGTCCCCAGACAGCAGATGGCTAGCTTACACGCAGCAAGAGTTAAGCCACATGCGCTCCGTGCATTTGTATTCACTGGAGACAGGGCACAGCCAGCGCGTTACGGACGGAATGAGCGATTCCTTTTCCCCGGTGTTCGACCGGAGCGGTAAATATCTTTATCTATTGTCGAGCACGGACGCAGGCCCGACCATGGACAGTTCGATGGACAGTTTTAACCGTCCGGTAACCAGCAACATTTACGTCGCTGTATTGCGCAAAGACGTGCCTTCGCCGCTCGCACCTGAAAGTGACGAGGAGGGCCAGGGCAAAGTGGAAACAGGAAAGACAGAAGCATCAAAGACAGACACCGCTAAGGCCGAAACGGCAAAGACCGACGGCCAGGAGAGGGAAAAACCGAAACCGCCGGAACCTGTAAAAGTGGATTTCGAAAAGATTGGCCAGCGTATCCTTGCGCTGCCGATTCCTGCAAGGAATTATTTGGAGATTATTCCCGGCAAGGAAGGCGTGCTCTTTCTTTTGGAGGGTCCGCTCGTCGATCCGCTCAACGGCCCCAGCACGCTGACAGCAAGCCGATTTGATTTGAAATCGCGCAACACCGACAAGCTGTTGGAGAACATCCGCTCGCTCCACGTGTCGTCGAACGGAGAGAAATTGCTTTACCGGCAAGCTGGTGGTCCGCCGCCGGCGGGAAATACGCCCCCGCCGCAGACTTGGGTGATCGCGCCGGTGCCGCCGGCGCCGTCTTCAAGCGGGCCTGGAGCGGTTGGCCCGGTTGGAGGAGGTGGTGGGCTTCCGGGAGCGAAAACTCTGAATCTAATTTCGATGGATGTTCGTGTCGAGCCCATGACGGATTGGAAGGAGATCTATCACGAGGCCTTCCGCATCGAGCGCGATTTTTTCTATGACCCAGGATTTCACGGCCTCGATCTGGCGGCTACGGAAAAGAAATACGCGGCTTATTTGCCGGGCTTAGCTTCGCGTGAGGACTTGAACTACATTTTCGCCGAGGCTATGGGCGAGCTCAGCGTGGGCCATCTGTTCGTTTCCGGCGGCGACGGTCCGGAAGTGAGACGCGTTCCTGTGGGACTTCTCGGAGCGGATTATAAGATCGAAAATGGGCGTTACCGTTTCGCGAAGATCTACGACGGCGAAAATTGGAATCCCCAGTTAAACGCGCCTTTGACGCAGCCCGGCGTGAATGTTGTTGAGGGTGAGTATTTACTGGCTGTCAATGAGCGCGAAGTGCGCGGCAGCGACAACATCTATGGCTTTTTTGAAGAGACCGCCGGAAAATCTGTGCTGCTCCGCGTGGGGCCGAATCCGGACGGCACGGGCTCGCGCGACGTGGCCGTTGTCCCGGTTGAGAGCGAGTCCGGTCTTCGAGAATTGGCGTGGGTGGAAGGCAACCGCCGAAAAGTCGACCAGCTGAGTCATGGAAAGCTGGCGTACATCTATCTTCCCGACACGGCATCCGGGGGATACACGTTCTTTAACCGCTATTTCTTTGCGCAAGCCGGCAAGCAAGGAGCGGTCGTGGATGAGCGGTTTAACGGCGGCGGAGCAAACACGGACTACATTTTGGATTACTTGCGGCGCACATTGATGAACTACCGCACCACCCGTGATGGTGAAGACATGACCACGCCTGTGAGCCTGATTCTCGGCCCCAAGGCAATGATCATCAATGAATACGCGGGGTCCGGAGGGGATGCGATGCCTTGGCATTTCCGGCAAGCCAAAATCGGTAGGTTAGTGGGAAAGCGTACGTGGGGCGGGCTGGTGGGTTTCCACGGGCCATTCGAAATTTTGATGGATGGAGGAGTTGTGACCACGCCCAGCCGCGGGTTTTGGACCCCAAACAATAAGTGGGAAGTCGAGAACCAGGGAATCGCTCCGGACATCGAGGTCGAATTGGATCCCAAGGCCGTGCGAGAAGGCCACGACCCCCAATTGGAGCGAACGGTCGAGATCCTTCTTGCAGATTTGGCCAAAAATCCCCCGCCAGTGCACCAGCGGCCGACGTATCCCAACTACCACAACAGCGGGCTTCCTGCAGCACATCCAGACCACTGAGCAGAGGTTGTGGCTGGCACTCGGTCTAGCCTCCACATGGACACCTCTAGACCCCCTGCTCGATTAACCGGCTTACCGCCGAGGTTCGCACTAGCCGCAACGTTTCCGATTAGCCAACTATTATAATCAGGCAAGCTGAATTACTTCCGTCAAATCGTCCGGATCACCGGATCACCAGCGGAATACCAGCACCACCAAACACGCCTAGCGCCTTGCGACTGGTTAGTGCAGGACCTTGAAATTTCATGGCTGGGGATGAGGCAACAATTTCGCGCGGTCTCCGATAGACTCCGGAAAAACAGGGGCGCCCCGCGGTGGCCTGCCCATTGTTATCGCCCAGTGCTCGATCCAGCCGCGGCCTTCTTCGCCGACGTAGGTGTCTGGCAAGCCGTAAGCGCCGTCGCTCAGGGCTTCCTCAAGCGTAATGAAACGGTAGCCGCGTTTGCGCAATAGTTCGATCAGCTCACGGATATGGTCGGCCTCCAGATTGTTGGCATGCAGCAGCAGGATCTGCCTCGGCTCGTACCCGAGTAAGTCCTTAGACAACTTCTCGAAATAGTCGAACACCGCGGTGTGGTAGGAGAGATAGTTGCTTACCACTTCCTGCTGCAGCGCCTTGTCATCGCGCTTTTTCGCATCATCGTAGACGCCGGCGAAGTTCCAGTCCCACGCGTCCATGGTGACAGGCGCAATGCGGAATCCGCGCGACACCAAAAACGCTTCCACCTCGCGGCGCGTCTGCAAATCGCGGCCCGTGTCCAGATAGGGGTGCCGGAAGTAACGCAATTTTTTCCCATGCTGCGCCATCAGCAATCGGGTGACGGTTTCGCCTTGAATCACGGACTCTTCAAATTCTTTCAACCCCACCTGATTCAGCGAGGTATGGCCAAACGTATGATTGCCCAGTTCGAAACCTGCGTCCAACCACTGATTAAGAGCGCCGATTCGTTCGTCCACTTCTCCCCATTTATGGTAGAGCTTCCTCTCGTTTACGAATCCGACTGCGGGTACTCTTTCCTGTTGAAGCGCGGCAAGCAGCTTCGCTGTCATTTGAACAATGGCCGCGCCAGTCATGGCGCTGGAAGCAGCTGCTGGGAGATCGTCAATGGTGATGGCAATTTGACGATCGGCTACAGTGAGCGTCGGCATGGCCATCAGCTCAAACGACAAGGACAAGGTCAAAAGTGCGCAAAGAGAAAGCAGCAAAAACTTCATCGGCGAAATCCTCCAGGCACGGCACATAAGTGGGTTGTCCGGGATCACAGATCGAATGCTACTAAGCTCTCCGGGAATTGTACCCTGTTCACGTGGCTCGTGACCGACAGTCTATCGCGCGTGGACACTTCGATTTTCTCGAACCCGTCCTGGCTCGTCACTCGGAACTAATCGCCTAAGTCTGATTAATTGGAAATCGTGCATGTAAAATACTCTGAGCAACTTGTCCGCGAAGCGGACCAAACAGCGGAGTCCGGAAGCCGACCCCTAGCCAGAATGGCGTTAGGGATTGGATGTGTCGGTCCCGGGCAGTTTTGCTTGGCGCAACAGCGCAAGATTCTTAGCGAAATACGTCAACAAATTCTTCACTGCTCCTCGTAGGAACCGCGGGTCTTGATCCTAACTGGCGCTTCGTTCCAACGTGCTGCGAATCGCATAAAAAGGTAAGGAATTTGGTTTGCTGTTGAGCGCTGCCAAGTATTGACCACGGGGCCAATTCTCATCCAGCCCTTTCTGCTAAAGGGAGATCGCCTGCTCGTACGCGGATCTACAGGGAAGCGCGATTGTCGATGAGCGTTTTCACCCAGACTGCTATTATAGTCCGAAGGTTTCCCCGTCATCCCAAATTCCGGCCACGACCTCGACCTTGTCAGGAAGAGCGCCGCCGACCTCATGAGGGAGAAACAGTGTCAGGCTTGCTCCCGGTTCGAGTGGCCCCGGACGCTTCGCGTCCAGGCTCGCCTCTACCTTGCACAAGAAGATCCCAATCCATTGCTCCTTGCGGTCTACGTTCCGATGAGAGGAAGAATTGGAAAGTGCCGGCCGTCAGAGTCTTCCTGGAAAGATTGGTAACGGTGAAATTTGGTCCCCCCTCTGCAGCGGCCTGAATTTCGGTCCGAAATTTGGGTTGTTGGCTGGTCTGCGATTCTGCATGAGCGGACGATGAGGCCAGCAGACCCAGGTTGAGGACACCCAGAGCAGTGGCAAGAAACCTCATTCGCGACCTCCGATTTAAGGGAACCTCTACGAGTAGGGTCCGTAACCGATGTCATGGCACTTGTCGGTGTAACCGATGTCTTGGCACTAGAGCAAGTTGAGCAGTATGAGCAGAAACCAGCCGCTAGTTCCCGGACGGTTGATTTTACTGCGGACTTGTACGGGTTGGCGAACTGATCAGGTATTTGGACTGGCGGAAAGCCGCGTCGTTCGGATTAACAACCCGGTGGCTTTCTCGGCTCGGGATGTTCTTTGCCTGTTTCACGAGGTCAAGCACCTGCTCTTGTGATGCTTGATCCGGGAAGCACATATCCAGACGCAGGGAGTCTGGGACCAGTTGGCGGTTGTATGGCTCTTGGGTGCACTTGTCGCCCTGGTTTGGGCCGAAAGAGTACTGCGTCCCACAAATCCGGGGCTGCTGTGTCGATCTTTTGGAGGTAGCGATCAAGAGTCGCAGCGGCGATCCAACGCGATTTAGCGCTGCATTTGGCGATGGCGACTGTCGTCAGGGTGTGGGCGGGCCAGGATTTTGACGAAGCCGCGTTCGTCTTCCAGCATGGCGACAGGCCAGACGATTACCTATTATATTTATATGGGCGCACAATGCATCGTGGCCAATCCCTGATGTTGCCTGAGACTCAATCAAGCGGCTTCAAACTGGATCAGCATGTTCGCGTCCGCCACACCGGCGGCAACGTTCTAACGAGCAACCCGGAGATGTGCGGCATTAAAGGCTGTCGCGTCGCGGGCAAGTCTTCTGAGACTTTTCATGGCCTTCCTTCGTAGGACATGTCAGGGAGGAATGGATATGAAATCTCCTGTGACGTGGCTTGTGCTGGTCCTCCTGCTGCTGAACGTTCTGGTTGCATGTGCGCCGGGTCCTAACCAGTCCAAGGGAACCGCAAACGAACAAGGCTCCGTAGCGGGCTTCTGGCTCGGGCTCTGGCAGGGATTTATTGCGCCGTTTGTGTTTGTGGCCTCCCTTTTCAAGGGCAACCTCAGTATCTATGAGGTCCACAACAATGGAGCATGGTACAACTTCGGCTATCTGTTTGGACTAGCCTGCTTCTTCGGGGGCGGCAGCAGTGGCGCTGCGCGGCGGGGTAAGTCCGGCAGTTAAGGGCCAGATGGCGAAGTGCATGGCGCAACATTGCTACGCCGCGCAACTTTCTCGCAATGACCAGCTTGCGAGGTTTCGATACGCCAATCTGCTTCGCCGCCGCGGTAGTCTGTCCTGACATAACGCATCTTACTCGGTTCGATGGAGAGCTTGCTAAGTTCGTGCGAGTCCCACCACGCGTCCTCAAAGACAGTCTTAAAATCGAATTTGTAACCTGCATGATACATACGACTGGCGACTTTGACACCCTTCTCATAGACATGGGCCATCAGGGAGCGAATGCCGTCTCGCCAGACTTTTTGCGCGGCTGACGTGTACTCATTAAACTCGTCGGCTGAAAAAAAATGTAGATAAGGGTAATCCGCTGTTCGCTCTATTGTCTGCATTCGGCGGTAGTACTTCTCCACCTCTTGGAAATCCGAGGAGCTATCTGTTACCAGTTTGAACCATTTTGCATATACCTCTGCGTATTCTTGATCATAGCCATGCGCAACAAAAGTGAAAAATGTGTCTGAATCTGGCTCATCGCTGAAGCAAACATAGTCCACAGTTGGCGCCGTCCACAGGTAGCCTTTCCCCCCCGAAGAGAAAGCCCCAGCATCGAACAACTGCTGGTAATAGCGCCGAGCAATGCTGGTGGCCCGAGGTCCCTCGCCCTCGGTAGAGGGAGACTCACCCGTGTGGGCCGTGTCAAGTTCGTCCGGCAAATTCTGGAGTCTTGATGAATTGGTGCGAAGCAATCGCTTCGCGTCGTTGATAGGAATTGCGAAGTTGAGGTTTTCGCCGCCCTTGAGATGCAAGGTAGTGATTCCGATCACTTCGCCAGCCGTGTTATGTTAAACAACGGTCCACCGCTGCTGCCGGGAGAGATGGGCGCAGTTATCTGCAAATACTTGTCACTGTCCTCCTTAACCGCACGGATTCCGCTGACTATACCATTCGAGACCGTCGATTCGAGCGAGAGAGGATTGCCGATGGCAACAACTTCTTCGCCTACTTGTACTCGGTCTGAATTACCTAAGGCGAGAATCCGGAAGTTCTGGCCGTGTGCTTTGATGATGGCGACATCCCGCACCTTATCAAATGCAAGCACTCCGTCCACGGCATAAAATGCACCGTCCGGTAGTTTCACCACGGCAGAGCTACCTTCTGCAATCACGTGATAGTTAGTGACGACGAGACCATCCTTGCTCACAATGAATCCGGTACCTTGGGCGATTGGCTTACCGTCTTTGTCCGACATAACGATTGACACGATGGAACCGCTCGCAGCTTTGGCTATCGTCGGTATGTCTTTTCCCTGCGGCTTGATCGTTGGCGCTGATTGAGCGTTTGCCGATGTGGACGCCACAACGAGGACAGACATAAGTTGCGCGATGCACATCAAGAACCGTGTTTTCATTTCGACTCCCGAAGTGTTTCTGTTATTTTGGATTAAACCGGGGCGACTAGATTGGCATTTTGGGCCTGGACTTGCTCCGAGGGTAACGTCAGCCAGGGTTGCCGCCCGGAGGATTCATGAATATATCTTGGCGGCATTGAGGCAGGCAGAAGCGAAGCTAAAGAAGCACGCAACTAAGGTGCCCAACAGTTGGACGCTGTAAGAGCAGCGATGAAGATTCTAGGCCGTGAAGAAACGGGTAATGTCTGCGGCTGCGAGAGCGAGGATTTCGAAGGCGACGAAAGCGCGGTGGGCAAAGTTTAGGGCAGCGAAAGCGAAGGGGAAACACCAGAGCCTCCTGGAAAACGGCTGCAAGCGCCCAAGAAAGATAAGCAGGAAATCCAACCGAGAGGCTGCACGGTATTATTCATATGGCGTTACGCTCAAGTCTAATCGCGTCCGCGCTCGTGGCCTTCTTTTGTTTCCCGCCACTTACTGTCAGAGTCAGAGCCCAGGATGGACTGCAACTTTTCCACAAAATGCAGACCGCCTTGGGTGGCGAGGAAAAGATGGCCTCAATTCGCGACTTCGAAGAATGTGTGCGTGCCGAGACTTGGGATAATGAAGGAAAGGCGCATGGCATAGTGCGCAAGCGAGTGCGACTCATTCGCCCCAACTATCTTCGCCTCGACCAAGTCGGCCCTGGTGACACTTATGTCCTCTTCTTTGATGGGACTTCAGGTTGGGAAATACTTCCCGACAAGACCGTCGCTGATCTCACCGGCGGCGAGTTGCAATTCGCCCAGGACTACCTGCGAGGCCTAAATTCGGAGTGGCTCGCCGACCGTGATGCTCAGAACGTGTTCGCGTCCCCCGCGCCGAATGTCATCACGATTACAACGAAGAACGACACGTCTCACAAAACGGAAATCACGTTCGATCCCACAACCTTTTTGCCGGTGAAGCGAACATTGCTTTCGCTCGCTGACCCCAACCATCCCGTGTCCAGCCAAATGATGGTCTTTGAGCAATGGGAGTCCGTTCACGGCCTACAGTTTCCGCACCGTCGTTCCAATTTTCACTTCGGCAAGAAGTTGGCGGAGATAACGACGGAACAAATCAGGTTGGACACTGGAATCAAACTAAAGGACCTTGCGATCAAGCCCACTGATCTGAATCCGGTCATGTGTTCGCTTTGACACGCCGACAGTCTGCGGAATTGCGAAAGCAGTGACTCCGCTTCGACTTTGGCAGCGTGCTCGACTCCAAAGCTGTCCGCATATTTGACGACGCAGTTGCGCTTGAACATTTGAAACTTCCGAGGATGGATTAGGTAGAGGAGGGATTTCTAGTCTAGCGCCGTTCGTTCCACAGTTGCCAGAGAGATTTCACGGTTTGGTGGTGCGCGCCTGGCATTAGCGGTTGTTGCGTCTTGTCCCCGGTGCGTACGTTGAATCGGTTCCACGTTTGGGCCCTTTTTCAAGGCAGGGATTCTAACTCGCAAAGGCTATCTAGCTGCCATGACCGCGCCGGATTGTAAGGCCATGTGAGTACTGGGAGGAACTTTTCCGGTAACCCGACCAGGAGTTAGCCCATCCATCTGGCCTTTTGGGCATCGGGGAACCACATGGCGGGGATCAGTCGCAGTCTGCGTTCTCCTATATCCTGCCATTCCGATTCCTGGGTTACTTGGCTCGAAGAAGGAGAACGGGTACGCTAACGTTGTGCTGGACGCGACTTGCAGTTGTCCCCAAGAAAAGGTCCGCGAGGAAACGGTGGCCATGCGTACTCATTGCCACGAGATCGCAGTGCTTCTGTTCCACCCACTTCGTGATTTCGCGCGGCGGATCCCCGTACGCCATCTCGGCTTCGACTGGTATGTCTTTTAATTGAAGCTCTTCTTTCACACTCTGCAAATACGCCTTGTCCTCCGTAATTTCCTGACTGACAGCGTCGGGTCCATAGGTTCTTGCTGCCCAGCCATCAGCCACATGGAGCAGGACCACACGACTGCCCGCAAGCTTCGCCAGTAGCTTGATGTGTTCGATGATTGCGCGATCCGTCGGAGTGCCGTCCAGTGTTACGAGGATCGTTTTGTACATGGCTCGCCGCCGTTCGAGAGAAATGCTACCCGCCCATTATCACGTGCCAAGCAGCTTTGAAGGAATCTGGAAGACCGAATATATCCATTACCGTGATTAGGATTGCGCTGGCCCAGCCCGCGATCAAAAGAATCTTCCCGTTTTCCCACTGACCCATACGGTTCCGCGAGCTAGTGAACTGCAGCAGCGGGAACATGGCAAGAGGAAGCTGCAGAGCCAACACTACCTGGCTTAGAGTGAGCAGGTCGGTGACGCTACTGTCGCCCCTCACCCCGATGACAAACACCGCCGGCAGAATTGCGAGCGTCCGTGTGATCAAACGCCGCACCCAAGGACGGATTCTCCAGTGCATGAATCCTTCCATCACCACTTGTCCAGCCAATGTTCCGGTGATCGTGCTGCTTTGTCCGCTGGCAAGGAGAGCTACCGCAAACAGCGTGCTCGCAAGTGCTGTGCCCAGAAGCGGTGCGAGGGTCAGATAGGCGACCCGGATCCAATCGCTCTCGGCGCTGAAGTGAACCACGTGTCCGCGAGCTACCGCGACACTTTCCTTCCCGAAGAAAACAATCGCTGCGAGAACCAGGATCGCCGCATTGACGAAAAAAGCGACCGCAAGTGCGACCGTGGAATCGATAGTGTTGAACTGAATCGCCTTCCGCATGGACGGGACATCTTGCTGCAACTTGCGGCTCTGCACGAGCGCCGAATGGAGATACAGGTTGTGCGGCATAACCGTCGCACCAATGATCCCGATCGCGACGTATAACATCCCCGCTTCGCGCAAGTGCGGACTGACCAACGCGCGTCCCATTTCGAGAAAGCTCGGTTTGGTCTGGGGCAAGACAAATAGCTCAACGAAATAGCAAATGCCAATCGTGGCAATCAACAGCACTACGATCGCTTCGATGGTACGCATACCAAAGCTCTGCAGTGCCAGAAGCAGTAGGACATCCAGTCCCGTAATAATGACCGCCCACAGCAGCGGGATATGGAAAAGGAGGTTGAGCGCCACGGCGCTGCCCAAAACTTCGGCAAGGTCGCAGGCACCGATTGCAATTTCGCTCATCAGCCAGTTTGGCCAGCGCGTCCATTTGGGATACCAATCCCGGCAACACTGCGCGAGGTCTTTACCCGTGACGACACCAAGCCGCGCGGCGATGATCTGCATGAAAATCGCCATTAGGCTGGCCAAGCCTACGACCCAGAGCAGACCATACTTGAACCGAGCACCGGCTACTAGGTCTGTACCCCAATTGCCGGGGTCCATGTAGCCGACGCTTACCAGGACGGCAGGTCCGACGAACGCGCGCCAATGCTTCCACCAGCCTTCGTGATGACTAGGGACAGGGACCGTGCTGTGCATGCCCTCGAGCGAAAGGCCGGTGCTGTGAGACTTCGTCGCTCTCATGCATCCCTCGCGGCTATCTTAAGCTAAATCGTCGGTGTCGTGGCTGATGTAAAAAAGGCCGGGTCCGTGAGGGTGGGTGGAAACCAAACCAAAGCTCCCGGAAAGCAAGATGTAGTGCAGTGAAATCACCTAGGGTCTAGCGTTTCCAGACGTACTCTGAACTCGCAAGGGTTCTCAGTGCAAACGCGCTTACCGGTAAAGTGGGGGCCAGTACCGATCAGGCTTCTCCGACGTGCTCCTTAACCACAAGTCGGGCGCTTTTGTCCTCGCGCAACCCGGCAAACTTCGAATGCCGCAGCCGATCTGCTTCCGTCCACTCCAAGAACTCAATCTGTGCGACGGCCTCCGGGCGAAGCCAGACGCATTCCTTCAGCTACCCGCCGTGGGGGCAGAAGGGTTGGAAATCTTCAGGGGGTTCGTGGTGACTTCAAACGCGTCTTCAAAAAAGCAATACCCAGAAGTCGCTGCTGTCAAACGAACTAAAGCTGTAAGCCTCTCGGGTTTACCCAAACGGTGTAGGTCATTAACCCAGAACTGTCGCCGATGCCCAAAAACCTCGTTTTTTTCAAGGACACAAAAGTCGTCTCCTAGAATGAAACCGATTATGAGCGTGTGCGAAGAATCAACTTGGAAGCGAACATCTGCTCTGTCTTGCCCTAGCCAGCTACCTATAACCCGCAGTAGTTCTTTCGCCCCATCGCGGTAGATTATGGCAGCTTTGACAACAGCTTCCTTATTCTCAGCTCCCTTGATCGCATCGTTAGAGAATTGCACGACCGCTGCACTATTCCCGTTGTCATGCTGAAAGAACAGGCCACCGCCGCCGCTCAAAGTTTCTTGGATAGCGATTGTGTCTGTACCGCAAAACGCAATGTTAGCCCTTGGTGGCCGCTGGTAGGGATGTTAGCGCCAGTGAAAAACGGCGCCATTCTCGCCGGTTTTGGCCGGGGCCAGTGATCCAGAGCCCCGCTGGTAAGGACGCGGTAAGAATTCTAAATTAGTTTCTAAATCTTGCACGCCGCCGCGCTTCGATTTAAATTCGTCGGCAGGAGTTTAACTAATTTCCGTTCTTGGCTTTCGATGTTCAACTCCAGCGCCAAACTCGCTCGTTTGCTCTCGCGGACAGAATACCGAACCTGTGTCGTGTTCCTCATGCAAGATCACTCTACCCACCGGGTCTACCGCCTGTACGACTTCAACAAATCCCAACAGATCACGCCAGGCCAATACTACTGCGTGTCGGGAAAGGTCAACAGTGCGGACAAACTGTACCTGGTCATCGAGTCGGTCAAGATGGACACAAAACACTGCCGGTGTTCCACAACTCCTGCTCCTGCTGGCGGCGCGGGAGGATGGCTCATGAAGTAAAGATCGACGTTGCACGGGAAAAACTAGAAATCAAGCCTGCTTGTTCTTGCGCAACAGGAAGCCCATGGGTGTGTTCCAAACTCGCCGCCGGGCCAAGTGGCTCAACCCAAACCGGCGAAAGTGGATCCCTTTTAAACCGGCGCTAACACTGGTAGGACGCTTGAGCTACACGACCTAGCTGGGCTTGTGCCTGAGCAGTAGCCGCTGGCTGGCCGAAGTTCTCGTTGACTACCCGTGAGCTGACGCTGTGATTGATTCCCGAGCCAGCAGCTACAGGAGAATTACTCACCTCGGAGCCTTGGGCGTTCAGGGTCGCTGGGGGCGCGGGCGCGCCTGGCCGCCGCGCTGTCAAGGGCGCGTGGTTTTCGCGTTTATCGGAGCGAAGCGGGAGACCCTTGATCCAGGAGAAGCGGGCGGTCCAGGCGCAGATTTTCGGCAGGAAGGGCAAAAAGATGGAACCTGCGGAAGGAATCTGCAGTGGCGCAGGATGGGACTGCGCGCAGGTCTTTTGCGGATTGACATGGGGCAGGCGTCTCTAGAGACTTTCAAGGGGGCAAGAGGGTAATGTCCCTCATGGCTTTGGTCACTTCAGTTTTTGGAGGGAATCATCGGAATATCTTGAGTTGAGTCCAGAGTGGTTTGAGCGCCGGGGACAGGGAGTCCCAACGTTCCCACGCCCCCACCAGCCCGGCCAGCATACCCGAAAGGAGTGAGAAGTGTGGGCGGCCGAATGTTTCTGCCGACTGGCCGAGTCGAACACCGGATTGCAAAGATAGAAGTCGTAGAACTCTTGCACGTGGGAGAATCGCCGGTTGCGAAAGTTGAGGCGATCACAGAAAACGTGAGCCTTCGAGGCGCGCGGGTGATTACCGATTCAATTTGCTCTCCGGGGAAGCTTGTGAGTTTGGATGCACCAGAGGAGCACCTGAAGTTGCAGGCCCGGGTAGTTTACTGTCAATTTCTGGGGAAAGGGAAATTTGCTATTGGGCTCCAACTTGACGAGCGCGTTGAGGAATGGCAAAAGCCGCCTTAGCTCTGATGGTGATCACCTTTCAAGAAGCGTGGGTGCAATCGGTTCTGGGTGCCAAGCGGCCACGTTTCTGCTCTTACGCCTAGGGCCTAAGCAGCAGTGGTGTCGGGAGCTCGTTCACAAGGCCTTCTTCGTTGGTGCGAATGGAATCACATAGCGGGCATCGCCACAGCCGGAAGGCCCTTTTCTCTGGATTAATTTCCGCAAGATACATCCGTTGACCGTCGCGGCGGCATGTGACGCGAGGAGTCATATCGTGTTCGACCTGTCCGTGCTTAGCGGCAAGGAAGTATCCTTTTGATGGCGTGTAGCTGACGGCGCAATCTGGTTCCGGACACGCATACGTTGACGTGTGCGTTGGCGCACCCTCGGTTTTTATGAGAACCTCGGTCAGCCTCATTTCAATATGATGTTCGTGGCAAAGCGCGTGAAGTTGTTTGGCGGGCTGAGGTGTTGGCATAATGCCTCCTAATCACGCGCCGCTGGTGGAAGCGTTGCTCGACCCTAGACTATCAGGGGAATCCACTAATAGTTGAGCGACAATCGGCAGCCAGTTCTCCGGACCGTTCAGTCTCACGTTGTAATCTGCTCTGAGGACTTGTTGATGAGGCGGATTCAAGGCAAGGATTTCGACTTCCGGGTATTTCACCTTGAGCCAACCAACCATTTCTCTTCTGGTCTCTTCAGGTGCAGCGTGACCGACGATGAAGAGGTCGTAATGCTGAATCGAGCTTAAAAGAACTTTGGCGGCTTCGTTGCCCAACACCGAGATGACGCCATAGCCACAGCCCAAAAGCAGTTCAGCTCTCTGAAGTCTTGATTCTTCATCGTAGGCAATCTGGAAAATCCGCTTGATGGATCGCCCTGCCAGGGGCATATTCATCTGCGCGACAACTTGGTGTGTGTTTCTATCGGCGGCAAAGCATTCATTGCTAGTGCGTTTCGATAGCTCTTCGAGGGATAACTTGGCAAACTCCAGACCGGTGACGGCGGCCCTCTTTACAGAGGAACCATCAGGCATGACCTCGAAAATGCCATACGCCCGATACACTGCTACACCTCTCCGGGCCTCCTGCATCGGCGTCAATGATGGCTCTGGTGCGGAGCGCCGGACGTTCTTAAACCATTTGAAAGTCAGCTTGCGCTGTGGCTACTTGCTCGAGAGCGTAGACCCACGAGGTGGGCGTCGTCAAGTCCCTAATCTTTGGCGGAAAAGACCTAGCAAACGAGATCCCTAAAAACCTCAGCGTTTATGCGGCTTCTGCCACTTCTCAGCGGGAACGGTCAGTCGTTTCACCGTATATCACATGATACAACGCCGTTGCAAAGCGGCTGTTTTGAGTCTCTGGGGATTTCCAGCGGGAATTATCGTGTGACTCTTCTATCGGCTCGTTAGATTCGCAATTAAAGGGTGAACGGACAGCTTCATGACAGAAACCAAGCATTGCAAACGCTCAAACGGGACAGAACGAGCCTGGTTCCGTACCAGAGAAGAGGCTGAGGCTTCCGCTGGCGACCCGAAGAATCATCCGGTGTATCGTGGGGACGCTGCACACCTGTGCGGAAAATGCGGATTCTGGCATCTCTCCAGGGCGGAGTGGTTATTCCCTGAATGGGAGACGTTGGAAGAAAAAGCGACCGTAAATTAAACGGAGAAACATGTACGTTCCAAAGATGCTTAACGGCTGGAAGAGAATTGGAATCATCCTATCAGTCTTTTGGATTCTCGTTGCCTACGGAGTAACCTACATGAGCACCCTGGATCTCGGTGTGCGTGGTGCCAATGAAGAGGCTGCACTGATCGCCTTCTTTCCCGTACCACTCGCCTTGGGGGTTCGTCTACCTCATTTTGTTTCTTGTGCGGTGGGTTAAGCGTGGGTTTGAACAAGCCCGATAGCCAGGAGACCCGCCTGCGTCCTTAGCCAACATGCTACGTTCTGCTACATGTAAGCCCGATTTGAGCGTATATTTCGAGGGCGCGAAAACACTGACGATTTCTGTGTTTTCATAAATGCCTTGAAAATCAGCATTTTTCAGACAGCATACAGGCTGCGAGAACCATTTCCGCGTTGTCTGGCCCAAACCTATTCCGAATCATCTTCATCTTTGGCAAAATAAAAGTTGCATGTCCAGCTTGCAGAGAACTGACTGAGCTATACACTTTCTTGCTCGATAAAATCTTGCAGGCTCCCAGTCCGGAAATCCGAAGTGCCGACAATGCGGGGCCGAGCTTCGCGCCGATGACTCAGGTAAACCGTCCAGTCAAAGCCGACATAGAATCCCCCAAAGCTGATTGGCCACGCTTTCCACCTGCAACAATGGAAACCCGTTCGCCTGTTTCCCCGTTGTAAATCACGTATTGACCTGGCCTGACCTCTGCGAGTGCTTCGATACGTCGTCTCGCGGCTTCAAACGTTCGCGCCCTCTCTATGAAATGAAGCTCTCCATCGTCGAGGACATCGCCGAGTACTTTGAGGACGCAGAAAGGCAGGCGCACGCGGCGATTTACTGCAAGCCACTTTCGTGAGTGGACACTGCGCCAGTACGAGGACGAGCGTTTCCAAAGCGTCTTAAGTTCGTTGGACATATAGGCCATCCAGATTTCAGCGTGGCTGGCTCCCTCCAATTTGCAGGTTTTCAAAGCAACATCCATCGGGTGAATACCTAAATTTTGAGGGGGTGGAAAGGACGCGTTGGTAGGCACCTTCCTCTGTCCAGCCCTCTGTAGAAGGGGGGCCATGCGTTCGTACGTTCGTATTGACGCTTCCCAAGCCCCCACGTCGTCGACGTCGTGCGGGATACCAACAGTTCAAGTCGAATCGATCTCTCCACGTGATTTAAGCCCGGACCCCGATGCCGGGAGCAAATGGCAACGGCAAATTTTCATTCGGTGGGCGGCGAGGTTCAAGCAGATGTACGGCAATTAAGGTAGATTGAGGGAATAGGAGGGTCGTGTGTTCGACAATCCCTTCATTCACGTAGAGGACGTTTGGCGTATCGTTGGATTGGTGTTTTTATCGATTTGCGGAATCGCAGAACTCGTTGCGATTAGCCTAGCAGAAGGTCATCGGCTAAAGAACAGAGGTCTTAGCAAACAGCCACCTTCTCGCGCGTTTTAAGAAAATTTCTTGTGGGTCCTACTGGACATGGTAGCGGATCTACGAATCGCGAAATCGACTATGCTGCCCGGCACCTATGCGAGGACCTCAACCACATGCAGCCCGTAACCTTGGAACTGCAACTCAAGAGCCGAAATGTGCCGCCTGCTCTTGAATCAGAAAACGGCCCGGCCGAAAACCCACAAGAAATTATTTTGGATTCTCCCTCGTGTAAGCGCTTATTTTTGTGGGACCTATGAAGACACCCTTTTCAGCGTGGCTGTTTGCTAAGACCTCTGAAGAAGAAACTAGAGGTCGTCGCCACTGCCTTCCTGTTTTTGTACATCGGCTCAGATGTCGTAGCACACAATAATGAGGTAGCCGCACGACAGCTTGAAACGGATGGGATTCAAAATCTTCTCAAATTTACCGCCAATTTTCTAACTGCTAAGAATCGTTCCTTTAACGATGAAATGATCTTCCGAAACAGGGCACGGGCTGAAACTGCACGGAAAAGCAATGAGCAGCCGAAGATTGCTGTTAGCCTTAGCCCAGTTATACTGGGCGCTGTAAGCGTAGATATACTTTCAACAAATTTGGTGCCGTTTCGATACCGATATAGGGTCACTACTGAGGGAGGCGGTGAAATTTGCAGTTCGCCTGATGAACCTCAAGACGTGGTTCCCAATGGTACACTTCTGTTGGTCGGTTGCAGTTTCTCGGTCGAAAAGTTGCGACACGGATGCCTTGAACTAGATTTCACCGTGCTTTCGATGCCGAACAAGCCTCGCTACGAGGAAAAGATCGTGCGAAAGTACAGACTTCGTGAAGACAAAATGTCGCTAGAACCGATTTCCTAACCCTTAATTGAAATGCCGAGCAGTGGAACGGAACCGGGCGGACTTGAACCGCCAAAATCTACACCTCCTTAACCACATCTCTCGGATTCTTATCCTCGCGCACCTCGCGCAGTCCAACGAACTTTGAATGCCTGAGCCGATCTGCCTCTGTCCACTCCAAAAATTCTATTTGGGCGACTGCCTCCGGTCGAAGCCAAACACATTCTTTCGTTTTCTCGGCAGTCAATTCGTCGCCCCATCGAGACTTGTGCGTGTCCGGCAGATTGACAAAAGGCATCGCAGGGGATGCGAGGGAGCGGATTTTCTCAATACAGGTTGGAAGACTTACGGGAGCTTCGCCAGATCGAACTCGGCAGCGATCCGTTGACCATCTGCCGTAAGGACTACCACTTTGGCGTTGTCCGGGGCAATCTCGTCCCCGTCGTAGTGCAGAACAACGTCGAAGCCAAAGTACGCGTCGCCGACCGTGTAGCTGCGGAAGACTGGTATGCCGGGAAGCTCCAAGGGTTCGATGAGCCTGTCCCCTTGCCAAAGTTGAACCTGAAAACCCTGCCCACCATCGGAATGAGACCGGACATCCTTCCGAAGCTTTGAATCCTTTTGCGTCGCGGTTTGGGCATAAGTGGACGAGGAGTACGTGTCGGTGAAAAAGACGCGCACTCGCAGGCGAAAAACATCACCACGATCACGGTACTCCTGGGTAGCCTGTTGTGCACTGTAGCCGACTGTATGCTGACGAGAGAGGTCGACGGCTTCAGCATAAGGGGTGAAGAGTTCGATTTCGGAAACGTACAGGCCGGATTGCGGCATGGGTAGACGGCGGAGGTAGCTTTCCAGGAACTGAGCAGTTCTTTCGTCGTTCCGTTGGCCGAGGAAATACGCCTCGCGCACAGCTTGGTCAGAAAGGTGTGTGCCGAATGCGGCGGAACAGGGCCAAACAAGAAGCGTGACGGCAAGCGCGGAAACTACGGACTTGGGAGTGTGGTACATGGGTGGCCTCCGACAACTACATTCAATCCGCCGTTAAATCACCGTTCCCAAAACCTTAGACGGCGGCGCCCTGATTCTCGTTTCAGCAAGAAACGTTTCATTGTGGAACCCGTGGCTGTGCTGTCGCGACAACACATTCACCCCGCGATCAGATTTGACCCCGACAGCGCAGTAGCCGTCGAGTTTGATTTCGTAAACCCATTCCGGCCCGTCGATCAGCTTTGGGACGGGAGCGCAGTCCATTGGTTCGATGAAGTCGGCCTTTCTTTGCGGCAGGAGGGTCAGGTTCGGTCGAATTGATTTCACCATGGTCCGCTCATCAACTTCTTGTGGTCGTTCAGTGTGCAGACATAAACGATGTGCTAATGCGAACGAGGGGTTCAAAGACATGAATCCCTCCACCACTGCAAAAAATAACAACCCGGGCACACCTGTACCGTCGGCCAGCTTCAGAAGCGTGCGCGGGGCTGAAAAACTGAAGCATGTGAGGGGGTACAGATAGACCCCGTTCGCACCTTAGAACTGGTGCATCTTTCGAAAGAGTAGCCCACTACTTACTGTGGGAGAAAAGGAACTCCGTCATGCGGGTGACGAAACTATTGTTCATGCTGTTGCTATTCACCGTTTGTTTGAAGGGACAAAATCAGACACGTATTGCTCTTTCACCACGTTCAACTCTACCCATGTCTCTCGTCGCTCAGGGGCTGGACAGAAAATGTTCCGGGATACTCTTCACGTCGGATATTTCCAAGGCTGACTACGTACTGGAAGCCTCGGATACCGATGTTCGTTACGAATTCACACTACAATCTCCATCTGGTGATGTGCTGTTCCATACGAGCACCAGGAAACCTGACAATGCTATGAAAGATGTATGCAAGTTTATAGGGAAGAAGAAGTAATGGAAAGCGACACAATGAAGTAAAGTTTCGGCCCGTGGCGGAACGGCAGACGCGCACGGCTTAGGACCGTGTTCCCTAACAGGAGTGTAGGTTCGAATCCTACCGGGCCGACCAGAGGAAATAATGGATCAAAAAGCATACATCAATGCGATGTGGATTATGTTCCCAAATAGCACCCTGCAAAAACACGGCACCGGGCGAAGTGGTGGACCTGGGCGAGATCGGTGCGACGAAAACCAACCGGGCTTTATATGGGTTGCTGTGGGTATTAGAAATCCTGGCGATTGTTGTTTTGATTCTGGTCCTTGCTCTGCCGAATCCAGACTACGCCTGGAGACAATCCATCGAGTGGCAGCAACATCCGTCACCAGACCTACAAGGCACTTCTTGAGAAGAAGCGGCAAGGCACGGCCCTGCGTCTGATATTCGCACTCCCATTCGGGGTCACCGCCGCCTGCCCCTTTTGCAGGCTGTTTACGGAGCGGATTCTGTCGTCTCGCACATATTCCCGGAATGGCACCGTCTAAAACGCTTCTACGTGTCAAGGCGACTGGCCGAGAGATTGAGGAATTCGTAGCGAGGCTTAGTGTTGCCGATTGTTGCCAAATTGATCGGTCATAACAGGTCATATCGGGACATTGCAGGATATTGATCCCATCCTGTAACCAGTTGAAAACCCTAAACATACCTGCATTTTGGCTGATTTTTGCCAAGTGCCTGCCGGGAACGGAGCCTTACGGCGCATCGGGTAAGACCTCACGCGCTGTGGGCGACTTACCAGGGTAAGGGCGATTTGCCGCAATCCCTACCTCCGCAGTCGGCTCTAAAACACGAAGAAACCTGCTGCTATTTTTGACAGTATGCATAAACCCTGCAATTGTAGATTGTTTGGTAAGTTCGACGCAGTTCGGACTCCACGCGGGTAGATCCATGCGGTTCGACAGCGCTCGTCTGCGAAATATGTTTTGTTATGGTGCGATCCTCGCTGCGATCGGTTTCGCAGGCTGCAGCAATTCCTGCTTTGTCGGCGTCTTCAACAATGGCATCGGTGTTGTAACCGTGCAAGCCGGGAATCCGCCTCCACCTTGTTCGCTTCCACAACCGAGGGCGGCGATCAATGTGGTTGCACTCAAGTCAGCTGTCTGCGAAACCTGTACGGCCGACGCTCGCGTGGAACATGTGTTTGTCACAATGCAAAGCGTTCAGCTCCTTTCGAGCGGGACAGATGACACAAGCAAGGATTGGCTCGAGATTGCGCCTGAGCTGGCTAACGAACCCCGGCACATGGATTTGGTGGGCAATTCTCTATCGGAGATATTGGTAGAGAATGCGAATATCCCGGTGGAAACCTACCGCGAAATCCGCTTACGATTTTGTTTTGATTCCGGTTCAAACCAGGAATGTCACGCCGACACCGCTTGCGGTGGGACGCTACGGAATTGCGTCATGACGGCCGATGGACGCATTGAGCCACTCCACTGGCCTGCTGGTACTCCAGAGTTGGTGATGGCCATCCGGACTCTTGACGGCGATTCGTTGGCCGTTTTGCCAGACAGCATCACAGATCTTCGGCTTAGCTTACAAGTACAGCAGGCGTTTAGCTTTTCCAGCATCCGAGGATTGCGACTGCAAGACGTCCTCGTCGGATGCGTCATCGCTTTGCCGCGATGGTCAACCGAAAAAGACAACCCCAAGACTGATTGAACTCATCGCGGATGCCCGACAACGAGCAAGCCGTCCCTATAGGTAGTAGGAAAAACCTTTCCATTCCAGTTTGTGGGCCTCTCCACGAGTCAGTGGTTGGTAATTCGCGCCGAGATGACCGGCACCCGCTCGCAGTAGCGGCCCCCTTTATCTTGGGAAGCTACGGGAGAGCGTAGGAACCAGAGGGGGACCATGCCAAACTAGCGGCGCTAGCGAGGACAAGGATTCCTGATGCGCTTTTTTCGGCTGAGAAAGGACGCCACGGAACGGGGACATACCCATTACATCCGGCTGAAGCTCCACGACGTGAGCCAACTGTTCAATTCGATGGATCCTTCACCGTTCATCGAGAAAGACTTGGACGCGGACGCGGAAGAGTTCATCGTGAGCTGGGCCCAGGAATTTCCCCGGGACGATCCGGTCCGACTGCATATCTACCTGGAGCAGTGGCCCGCCGAAGACCCAAAGGAACCCATCAAAACCGCGGTGCACAACTACTTTGCGCACCGCGCGGAGATTGCGGACTTGGAGTTCAAGCGCCTGCTCGAGCAAGGCAGGATCAGCCTGGTCATCGGGTTGGTGTTCCTCTCCACGTGCCTGGTGCTCAGCAAGGTGTTGTTAGGCCATGCGGGAGGCACTTGGGCAGTTGTTGCGAGGGAGAGCCTAACAATTGCCGGTTGGGTGGCCATGTGGCGGCCGATGCAAATCTATCTTTACGATTGGTGGCCTGTGCGCCGGCGCAGGCGAATCTACGAGAAGCTCAGTCATATGCCGGTGGAAGTGGAAGCGAAAGGAAAGAGTTGAAAGGGAGGAAGCAGAGGCTGGAGGGTAGGTTGGGAAAGGGCGACTCATCGGCTCCGACGGATGTCCTCTCTGGATGCGGCCGAGGCGCGCATCTCACATCCCGGCGGCGTTGCCCTGGGGCAGGTGACTGCGAGCGAAGATGCTCAGTTCTGAACGGGTTTTTCGCCGGTGGGTGCCGAGCGGTTCAGTCTCTCCAATTCCGCCAACCGCTCTCGTACCTGACCCGCGTCTTTGGCATGCGGAGCTAAGTCCAGGTAGGCTTTTAACTCCGATATGGCACCGGCGTAGCTCCTCTTGCGAGCAAAGATTTCAGCCAGTAACAGATGCAGCTGCGGAAAATTAGTGAGCAAATCCACGTGTTCCGCCTTGAGCGCGCTCTTCTCGGCCTCTTGGATGTGGTTGAGCTTGTAATTGGCCATGGCGTTAAAGAAATAGGCCTCTGCGGGATACAATTCATCGAGATCCAAGACATAACCAGCGCCGAGGTCACCATGATTCAGAAGATCGTGATCGATGATGTGATTTGTAAATTGAAGGACATCGCTCCAATTTCCTGCTTCGTACGCCATTGCCGCAAGCGACAGATATGGCGGCAGAAACCTCGTATCGATGTCGGCAGCTCGTGTATACGCCGCGCGAGCCGAATCCTTCTGGTTCTCTTTCTCCAAAACCGTGCCCAACTGAAACCAGGCGCTCGCGTACCTTGGGTAGATCGCTAATGCCTGTTCAAAAAACTTGTGCGCCTCGGTAACTTTCCCATTCCTCTCGGCCTCGAGGCCTTTTTCATAGGCCTTTCTGGCATTTGCCGGTGCCTTGTAGGGGGTAGCGCTGAGAGTCATACCTTTAATCTTTGCAGCTCTCTCGACCACGATCGCGCCCACATCTATGACGCTGGCGGAAGGGGTCAGGTCCAAAAGGGTGATGCTACCCGAACGAAAACCTGCAGCCGAAGCCCGCAGCTCACAATTCATCAGATCGCGCCGTGGAATTCCTCCGGTCGGGTCCCTCCTAGCCACGCCCTCTCGCGAAGCCGGGCCAGCACTTGCGTCAAGGAAGGAATCAAATCTCGATTCCATTTGCATGCTGAAGTCGCCATGGGGTGTCGCATACACCTGTTGACGCACAGTCGCGTTGCAAACCCGCTCCACCAAGGTGTCGTTTGGAAGCGATGTGCCGTCGTTCGTCGCAATCCGGCCACGGAGAAACAACACCAGATCGTCCTCCACGCCGCGTTGCGTTGGTTGCGAACTCAAAGGGGTGGTAGTAACAGGCTGGGTTGGTTTTGAGGGCGGAGGTGCAGGAGCCGGGGGCTTTTGCGACAATGCGACCGGCACAAGAAAGCCCATCGCCAAGACTACCGCGACGAGACTGCGCCCGCAGTGACTCACGACCTGGTCTCCAACGTGAAAGCCAATGTACTACAATTCCGGATGGGTGAAAAGAGAAACTACCGATGAACGAGCTAGTCGCCGTAGCGCCTAGCGGGACGAACTTCTCGTAGGAGGCGACTCTTCTGGCACGGACCAGGTTTTTCGTAGATTCGCAGCAATTACTGCCATTTTTGGGACTCGGCCTGGGCTAGCATCAAGAGGGCGTGAGGGGGCCCGGCGTTTTCGAGCGTGCGAGCCTACGCAACGGCTGCTGCTGACGGCTCTCCTGACGGCTTTGCCGGAGCCAGCGCGATCAGGGTTGCGCCGATGATAACCAGCACGGCCGACCCAATGAGAAAGCCCATGCGTTCGGTGGCAATCGGGATGGCTAAGAGCGACATAACAACGGCGTGCGCAAGGCTGGACCATGCGGCAAAGGCGATGAGACTGCGATGCGCGGGTTGCGCACCGCCAGTAGCAGGAAGACTCCGAGGGTGGCATAGATGCTCGCCATCATCGTGTCGCCCGTATCCGACTGATCGGGATGCAAGACGCCGCCTACCATGGGATAGACGGCGGCCACAAAGAGGAGTCCCAGCAAAACCAGCACAACCTTTAGCGCCCGATCTCGACGCATGGTGACCTCCTGCTATCACGCCGTGTGGAAAGGACCAATCAGAGCCCGCTAAACAACGCCCATGCCCCCGCACCGAGCGGCGAGACAATTCCGTAAGCTCCGAGCATCTGGTCTGAAGTGAGCGGCATTGGTCGAGTAATGATAGCCCGGAGTCGCGAATTGGACCTTCTTAGACCGGTCAGCGCCTGGTTAGATCGCCGATAGAAGCTCCAAGAAATTTTTGTCGTAAACTTTGCAGATGGTTCGCGCCCTTATCGCCCCGGCATCTCGTTCTCCCAGGGCGCAGACTTAGACCTAAGGATGGAATCTTCGGTGATCTCTATCGAGCCCATTACGGCGTTGAATACCTTCCTCTTCAAAGCTGTTCGCTTTCGCGCTTTGCAGGATGCCCCCCACGCATTCGGCTCGACGTATGCAGAGGAAGCTCAGCTCACCGACTCTGACTGGATCAAGCGCGTCGAACGATGGAATGGCGAGAGCGGGGCTGGTTTCTCGCGATGGATAGGGATATTGCGTGCGGCATCGCTGGCTCATTTCTCGATGAAAATGATCCGACGCGTGCCTATCTCATCTCCATGTGGACGGCTCCAACGCATCGTCAGCGGGGTATCGGTCGTTTATTGGTGAAGGAGGTCCTCAACTGGGCCCGAAGTCGCAATGCCCGGATCTTGCAGTTGATGGTTACGAGCCATAACGAACCCGCGATTTGTTTCTACCAACGACTTGGGTTCGCTCGAACCGGGCGAACTGAGCCTCATCCGAATGATCCGGCTGTGATCGAATACGAGATCTCGCGGGCGATTCCATGACCGATGGACCTGCCACAATGCAACGACTCCCTCGAAGGGGCAAAATCGCTGAAGTTGCCACGAAGAGCCACTTGGGAGGTTTGGCGACGCAATATAAAAGTGCGCAATGCGGGATTCTGCTCCTGCTCGAGTGCGTTCTGCTTTTGGTGTTGGAGGTCGGGGAGCTATCATGTATGAACCCCCGGCAATCCACATATCGGCGGATGGGGAGGTGACGGTGCCCTTAGAAATTACACAGCGTGAAATGAACGGCATTTACCTTCTGGCACTTAGAGGGCGTCTTGTGCTCGGAGAAGAGAGCAGCGGGTTTCGTACAACCGTTGACAATCTTCTGTCATTAGGCGCGACAAGAATTGTCGTTAATCTCGAGCACGTCAATTATGTTGACAGCGCGGGCCTCGGCGCATTGATCGAAGCGCATCGAAAGACAAAAGCCCAAGGCGGACGGCTTAAGCTTTCGAATCTCGGCCCGAACTTCAAGCAAGCCTTGGAACTCGCCAGGCTCCTGACAATATTTGACACGTGTCCGACCGAAGCTGCCGCTGTCGCGGGTTTTTGACGACGACAAAAAAATCTCCGCCACTCCCCTTCCCGCTACGAACCTGTCCGGCAATCAGAACGAACCAGGCATTGGCCGGCGCGTGCTCACGAAATGGCGCGTGGGTTCGACTGCCACCACGAGTCGCCGCCCAACCGAGAGCTAAAGGAAATACGTCCTGCTTCTCTCTCATGCGGAGTTATACTCGCATCAATCGACATCTCGTCGATATCGGCGCTCTTGCCGAGAAGGAGGTGATCCAGTGAGGTACGATTTACGCTGACGCAGTAGAGGAGGCGCTTGTGATCTTACCGAGCGCCTCTCTCCTTTTGCCCAGGCTGTCTGAGTTTCCCTAGAATTTGACAAATCGCCTTGCGTCTTATCGCTGGCAAGGGCCTCCTAAGCGAGCTTCGCGGACGGGTGGGCTTTTGGTACGAGCTTGGGCGATGCGAAACACCGGAGGCAAAGTTGATGACGAGGTTTTTTCCGACGCAATACGGAATTGATATTCCGAAGGTTTCGAATTATCGATGCGAGCCGCACTGCGCAGGCGTTATTCCGGGATCGTCGGCGCAGATCCCGGTAAGCGTCCATCGGTCCTGCTCGAGCACGCTGGCGCTTGGGCTTATTCTTTGCGCAGTCCATCCGCGGTTGAAGGATTGCTCGTGCTCTTCCCTGCCCGAGCGAATTCTCCTCACCGTAATTTCGTTCGAGCTTACTTCTTTTTTATTTTGATCGAATCCAATACGATAATCCCCGTTCGAAAGGATGGCTCTATGGCACGTTCATGTCCTGGTGTTGGTTATCTGCTTTTTTTGTGCGCTTGCCCCGCAGCCACCATCGCGCAAGAGGCGGCTCCACAGCCAAAATTCGAGATCCCTGCGGACAAGCTGGCCGCTTTCGTCGGGCAGTATGTTTTCGACGATGATCCCGACCTCATTCGCTCCGTCTCTCTGGAGGGCTCCCGCGTCTTTATAGAATCCCTCCGCACGCGGAAAGTCGAACTTCTCGCGGAATCCGAAGACACTTTCGCCGCTCTAAATGTTTCCGTGAAGTTCAAGTTCCTTCGCTCCACAGACGGAAAAGTAATCGGCTTCAACCGCATCGTTGTGGAACGTAACGACCGCCCCAGCCCCGCGGAGAGTAGCGAGCACGCGAGCAAGATCAGCGATCAGCCTCTCCCATTTAACAAGGTCGAATACACGCGCCAGGAAGTCATGATCCCCGTGCGCGACGGCATCAAGCTTCACGCCGTCATCTTGCGCCCCAAGGATTACACCACTCCGCTTCCCTTCCTCATGGAGCGCACTCCCTATGGCGTGGACGGGAACACGCCCGAGTCCATCAATCCCCGACAGCCGGAGCTCGCTGCCAGCCGTTACATTTTTGTTTTCGAGGATATTCGCGGCCGCTTCAAATCGGAGGGCACTTTCGTCATGAGCCGTCCTATGGCTGATCACCGCGATCCGAAGCTCGTTGACGAAAGCACCGATACTTATGACACCGTGGACTGGCTCCTCAAGAACATTCCTAACAACAACGGCCGCGTGGGAGTCTTCGGTGTCTCCTACCCGGGTTTTCTCGCCATGGCCGCCGGCATTGATCCACACCCCGCCGTAAAAGCCATCTCTCCCCAGGCTCCTATGATTGACGTCTGGATGGGCGACGATTTCTTTCACAATGGCGCTTTCCGCGAAACTTACGGCTACGACTACACGCTCGGAATGGAAAGCTCCAAAGAAAACGCGTTTGCGACGCTCGACGAGGATGCCTACGATTTCTTTCTCCGCTCCGCCTCGTTCGCAGCCGCCGCCAAGCGCGATGGCGTCGACAAACTCCCCACCGGTGTCGCTTTTCTCCAGCACCCTGCCTACGATGAGTTCTGGCGCGCCCGTGGCGTGGAGTGGCATCTCAACCAGTCCGCAGTCCCCACCCTTTTCGTCGGCGGCTTCTGGGATCAAGAAGACCTGTTTGGCCCGCAAGAAGCCTACGCGAGGCTCGAGCTTCATGATCCGTCTCATGAAAACTTTCTGGTTATCGGTCCATGGAACCACGGACAGTGGGGCGACACCACGCGTCATCTGGGAGAAATTTATTTCGGCGAATCCACTACCGACGAGTTTCGCAGGAGCTATGAGGCGCCGTTCTTCGCCCACTACCTTAAAGATGAAAACGGATTCAGCCTGAAAGACGCCGCTGCGTTTGAAAGTGGCAGCAATCGCTGGCGCGAATATACGCACTGGCCGCCGGTGGAGAGCAAAGCACAGAATCTCTACCTCTCCGCGGACGGTTTGCTGCTTTTTTCTTCATCGGAACCGAAAAACTCCGCGCGGAATAAAAAAGGCGTCCCAAACTATCGCGAGTATGTCTCCGATCCCGCCGATCCCGTACCGTATCGCCATCGGCCGATTCAAGCCACTTACGCGGAAGGGTCCAAGTGGTACACCTGGATGGTCGAGGACCAGCGTTTCGTTTCTGGCCGTCCCGATGTCGCCACTTGGACGACCCCGCCTCTCGATCGCGATCTTACCGTAGCAGGGGATGTGATCGTCGATCTGTTCGCCTCCACGTCGGGCACGGACGCGGACTGGGTGGTGAAGCTGATCGATGAATATCCTGAGGCGGCGCCAGCGAGTTCCTCAGCCCACTCGGCAACCTCCACTTCAGATGCGTCTCGGCCCGACATGGCCGGGTACCAGCTCATGGTCAATGGGGAAATTTTTCGTGGCCGTTATCGCAAGAGCTTTGAACACCCCGAAGCCATCCTTGCTAACGAAGTGCTCGAATACCGCTTCAGCCTGCACGCTGCCGATCACGCCTTTCTCAAGGGTCATCGCATCAAAGTCCAGGTGCAAAACACGTGGTTCCCTCTCTACGATCGCAACCCACAAAAGTTTCTCCCCAACATCATGACCGCCTCACCCGACGATTTTGTCAAGGCTACCGTGCGCATCTATCCCGCTTCTCGCCTGGTCTTGCCTCTGGCCCCGTGACCATCGTCGAGACATCTGGAGATCTGCGCTCCCAAGGGTCGCACAAGCTCCCCCCGGCGAATCCTGGTAACGTGCTTGCCGTCGAAGCTGGTACCGCCGGGTAGTTGTCCTGGAACGGGCCAATCGGGAGTTGCTTGCTCGCGACCGGGCACCTCGAATGTAGCTGCCCTGGCGCAACGACGAATCCAGACAAAACGGCTAGCTTATTATCCGTACGCGGGGCATGGGCCGGAACCGTGAGGTTTGCAACGGATAAGAGCTCGGCCGGAACCATGCCTCGCGTTATGTCCGCCGCCATACCTCGAGCCGCTTCTTTCGGTCGCGGCATAGCGCAACGCAAAAAGATTCCCACGTTGCAGCCAATGCCTTGAGACATAAGCCTCGAACTCGAAACCCGCAGAACAGACAGGAAGTTTTGATTGTAAGCGCCGGGGTTGATCCGGGCGCCAGGACCTTTAGCCGTTTGCTCCTTAATCAGGCGTATGGAGTTGCATCATCGGGCACGGCGTGGTTTAGAGGAACAATCCGAGCGAGCAGCGTCCTCGGCTGAAGCATCAAACCGGACCAATCGATGTGGAATGTCCAAGTCCCGCACAACGCGTGGACACCGGCATTATTTGGTTCTCTTGGACTCAAGCGTAGCGACCCAAGCTTTCGGTGTCATTCCAAGGGTCTTGCGGAAAAGTTCGACGAATGCGCTCGGCTGCCGATAGCCGACCTCGGCAGCAACCGTCTTCACAGCACATCCCTCAACCAGCAACTCTATTCCTTCCACCAGACGCACTTGTCTTCGCCAAAACTCGTTGCTCGTCCCAACCTCTCTGCGGAAGATTCTTTGGATTGTCCTGACGCTTGCACCAACTTTTCTGCACAGCGCCCCGAGCGATGGAGCGTCCTGCTGATTTGCCATAAAGGCTCGAGCAAACCGAGAGCTCTCGAATCGTCAGGCAGTGTCACAAACGTCGCTGCAGGCCTGGTTTTAGGTAAAGCGTCCGCATCGAAACCGCGTGTGGCATGCGGATTCGGTGTCGTGTTCCGGCGGGAATCCAAACCGCAAGATGAGGAGGTGTCAGCCAGAGGTTCTTACCCGCAGAGATTTCCATGACTCCCCGTGTTGCGTAGATCAGTTGATTAGAGCCATGAGCGTGTTCAGGGATTTCGTATCCCGCTGGGTATTCGTAGGCCAGCGTGGCAATCGAGACGCCTACGCCAGGATCGTAATCCCTTAGGGTGCCGTGTCGCATGAAAGATATATTACGGCGCAAGAGCGCCGCAGCGACAGGGGCGATCGGGTGGGATACTAGCCGCATGGCGAACGACTCGGCAGAATTTGCACCCCATATAAAGCGCCCCACGCCGAGCGAAAGGAGTCTATGTTGGGATCTCAAAAACTTGTGGCTTTCGTCGCCACTCGCGACCCGGTTCAAGCCAAGAAATTCTATCGGGATAGCCTTGGTCTGCAACTGGTAAGTGAGGACGAATTTGCGCTGGCTGGTGTTCGACGCGGCCGGAACAATGCTTCGAGTTACTTGCGTGCCTGAAGTAGCGGCAGCGAAATACACGGTCCTAGGCTGGCATGTGCCGGACATCGTTTGGACAGCAAAGCAACTCCAGACGAAGGGTATTGCTACAGAACATTACCCGGGAATGCAGCAAGACGATCTAGGCATTTGGCACTCACCAAGCGGCGCCAGGGTGGCGTGGTTCAAAGACCCTGATGGAAACACATTGAGCATCACCCAGTTTCCGGCTATTCCAGCGTTTGGCGTTGCGCGTTGACTTCCTGTAACACGTCGTCGAGGGAGCCTTGGAAGACCAGTATCTTCGTTTCCATTGCGCGGGTGGCAGCGGGCGCCAACGGAATTTGCTGATCTACGTGCTGGCAGGTCAACTCCGGATTACTCCACACGTTGTTCGCGCAAAGCTTGCTGGCGGGAAGGTCAGTGTCGGCTGCGATGACGATGAATATCATGGGTGGACGAGGTTTGTCCTCTGGTGCGGTTCCGTTTTTCGATTTTGCGTCAGAATCGGTTATTCCTTGAAGATTGGCGGAGGCCCGCTGACTCGTCTTCCTTTTAGATTGATGGTAACCTCGACCGGGTCTGCGATCTTTATGAAGGGGATGCCGCTGTTCATTCCATACTCCTTGCGGTCGAACGCCATTGTTCCTTTCAGTTCACCCGTCCCTTTACCCTTATCAGCAGTGGTGAAGGTCACCGTTTCCGGCTTTGAAACGCCTCAATGCGGTCGATTCATTTCGATGCACAAGGTTTTAGCCGGACTTACTGGGACTTCTTTAGCGCGTTCGGGCTTTTTTTCTCTGTGTTTCTTTTGTTCGCGGCGCTATTAGCGTGGCAATTGGGCGGCCTTCCGGCAGAGACCTTTGCACGCATGCGCCCCACTGCGTGGGCGCTCGCCATTTGCTTTGCCGCCGTCACAGCTTTGAGCTGGAGATACGCTTTCACCACCCCTATCGTTTTCTCAACCATTATCACGATGTGTTTGATTGCTGCGGCATGGCTTGCAGCGAAGAAGCCAATCTGAGGCCTGCTGGACTGTCTTAAGTCTGTCTGATTAACGTTAGTGTCCGTTAGGGCCTGCGGCCCCGCGAAACCTTATCAAAGTCTTCCCAGAACCCCTTTTGTTTTCAATACCGGAACCGCGACTTTCGAGGCTGTTTTATCGGAGGCGCGCATTCGAGCAGGACGCGACCGGTGACACCGTGACTGTGGCGCGCGTTTTGCATCTACGGCTATGGGATTGAATCTTTTCGTGCTTGCAACTTATTGATTTTGCGTAGCTTAGAAAAATTGGGGCAAAGCGAGAATCGCAGTTAAAAGTGCGAACTTTCGGCATGCCGTCGAGAGAGCATAGCGCGCGAAGGTCGCGGCGCAACCGAGAGTTAGAATGGCATTCGCCACCCTTGCTGATGCAATGTTCGGAACCGATCCTACGCAGCGAGACTTGGCCGACCAACCAGGTTGATCCACACGTTCGGTATACTCGATCTTGGGCTTTTGTAATACGATTGTCTTGCCACGGCTTTGCGCTATCCGGCCGAAGCCCCGGCGAAGCGACATGTCAGCACAACTTCCATGGTGGTACCATTCGTTCGATTCGAGGTGATCTGTGTCTCACCACACCAGACGTGAGTTTCTCAGAGCCGGACTTGCCAGTGGTGCCATTGCTGCCAGCGGAAGGCTTCCGCTGAGTGCGGCGCGGCAGACTGCGACAGATTGGGTAACGCTAGGAAAATCAGGAGTGAAAGTGACCCGCCTCGCCTTTGGCACAGGCAGCTTCAGCGGCCAAGTACAACGCAATTTGGGACAGGACGGATTTACCAGGCTGGTGCGTTACGCCTACGACCAGGGCATTCGCTTCTTTGAGACGGCTGAGTCTTACGGCGAGATGCACCGGATGCTCGGAGTCGCCCTGAAGGGCATTCCACGCGACAGCTATCGGCTTATGTCGAAGGTGACCACCCGGCAAGGCGTGGATCCGCAGGAGAAATTCGACGAGCTGCGTAAACTGGCGAATACGGAGTACTTCGACATAATGCTGCTGCACTGGCAACATACCGCGACTTGGCCAGCAGACACGCGCGGGTGGCAGGATGGAATTCTGGAAGCTGAGTCTAAGAGGGTTATCGTAAGCCACGGCGCGTCGGTTCACGGTCTTCCGGCATTGCGCCAAGTACCGGGAAACAAGTGGCTCGACCTCGCCATGATCCGGATGAACCATAAGGGCACTAAGATGGACGGCGAGGATTACAACACAGACGGTTTGGGTGACGTACGCGAGGTTGTCACGCACGTCAAACAGGTCCGCACAGAGGGGATGGGCGTAATCAGCATGAAGTTGGCGGGAGAGGGCACGTTCAACCGCGAGGACCGCCGAGCGGCCATGAAATTTGCATTCAAGAACGCGGGAGTTGACTGCGTAACCGTCGGCTACAAAAACACGGCGGAAATCGACGAGGCCATCGAGAATTTAAATCTGGCACTCGCCTAGCGAGCTCCGGTGCTTCCACAAGATCCTTGCGACTTTCGCTATCGCCTTGATTCGCCATCCGCAAACAACCACTACAGACTAGGAGACGAATCCGTCAGACCCGTTGAACGTTAGCAACTTCCCTCGTAAGGGCTTTTTTTCTGCAATCCGTTTGATGACTTTCGGTAGGTCGTGAAAACTTGACCCCGAATTCCCTTAAGACGCAGGGCAGGGCTTGCGAATAAGACAGGCTGTCAAAGTTGACAAAGGGCAAGACCGGCACAGCCGGGGATGGTGCGCAGCAGATGTTTGAGTGGCACACAAAAGAGAGGGTATTAGGATGAAAAGATGATCAGATGATCGTAGTCGCACTGTGGCTGACAGGCGCTCCGCTGTTATGGTCTCCGGGCGTGCATGTGCAGGCTGAATCTTCGGCGCAGGATTCGATTGACCAGAGCGTTGCATTGCTTCGGCAGGACCTCCGATCGGGTAAGAAGCAAACGATCGCGACCAGCCTTCAGCTCACGGACGCGGAGGCTGGCAAATTCTGGCCTGTATACGATCAATACAGTGCCGAGCTGAGGAAACTGGGGGACCAACGATACGCCTTGATTAAGGAGTACGCAACGCGTTTCGGGCGCCGCGAGCTTGACGAAGTATCCCGTTAGTTGGCCCCGTCGTCCGGGCTTTTCGCTGGAGCAAACCCGCTAACGGGCAATCCTTTGCTGACAAATCGCTTACCCTGAAGGGCCGCCGTCACCGCCGGTAACAAATCGCGTCCCGATTGCTGCTTGGCAACATAGCCCCGTGCACCCAGGCTGAGCGCTTCTTGCACAATCTCAGCAGAAGTCTCTTGAGTCAGGAAGACGATCTTCGACGATGGCGCGAGTTCGCGGATGCGTCGAGCCGCCTCCAGGCCATCGAGGTCGGGGAGACCAATATCCATCAGGATCAAGTCCGGGTTAAGTTGCTGTGCTTTCGTGACCGCTTCTAGCCCGTTTGACGCCCAGAATACTTGCATGTCTAAATTTCCACCGAGCAGCGAAGTCACGAATGCGCGGAAGGGCGCAAAATCCTCTACCAAAAGAATGCTGGTGCCAGTTCTCTCGAAGGGCCCCGAGACTGAGCACCATGGCAAAGATGTCCCCATCATGAGCAGGTCCGATTTCCTAAGGATCTCGCGGTTTTAGGGCAGGAGATAATCAGCCTGACCTTTTCTCTTACACAACTGGGAGAAGCGAATCGGACGTTCAAGTCCGCGCCACTCCTCCAAATCTTTCTTCGGCGGAACAGTGCCGAAAAGTCGCGTCCCCCCTCCATGCCAGTAGTCCGCAAGAAAACGGAAGAGCATGTCTCGTGCCACGTTTTGGGCTGACCATCGGAACTCTCGGATAGAGCTAAGTCCAATGTGCAGAGTGTATTTCCGCTGGAATGCAGAAGGCAGCGCACCATCGTTCAAGAAACCTAGGACCAGGTTGGAAGAAACGTTTTCCAGGATTGTGGAAGGAAATTTCGCGCAACTACGAAGGCTAGCAAGGTCCCGGCGCTCTCAGTGCCGCAAGGACCTCCCGATCCCCGAGGAAGTGGTGATTGCCGCAATACGCGATGCCGTGACGGAAGCGCAAGGCGAAAGCTCGAGCCATTAGGCGGCGCTTGAGTTGTGCAGGAGTCCCGACGCGCCATGCCCAAGGGACAAGAGCTCACCGCGTTTTCGCAGACAATTGCTTTTGCCGTCGCCCTTTGCAGTTCGCGACTGGGTATTCGGTATGACTCAAGGCAAAACGAATATGGTGCGCGTTTTCGGGTTCGGATCTTTTAGGCCGGCGTCATCAGTTACCGTAAAAGTGACAACGAATACTCCGGGCGTAGAGTAAGTTACACTGCCGGGCGTAGCCACATTGCTGCCCTCGGGCTCGCCACCAGGAAACGACCAAGAATAGCCAGTAATTTTGCCATCAGGATCGCTGCCCGATCCTGAGAAAAATACCGACTGCCCGGCCAGGACAATCACACTGCCCGAGGGACGGTCGATCGATCCCGTGGGAGGCAGATCTGAAGCTGGAGCTGCTCCAAGCGCCTGGACTAAATCCAATCTGCCATGGCCCATTTGAGCGCCTACGGGAACTGCATGAGCCACCGCGCGGGCCGCTTGAGGCTCGTTGGTATTCGCTTGCATGTTTAACAGCAGCGAAGAGCCGCCTGAAACAAACGGGGCACTGAATGAAGTTCCCCATCCGGCCGCGTAGGTGCCGAAGGGATAGGTTGTGACGATGGCTTCTCCGGGAGCGGCGACCCACACGATGGCATTGCCATAGTTGGAGAACGAAGACCGCGTGTCTTGGTCGCTCGTGGACGCGACTCCCATCACATCGTTTTGCCACTCCGCGGGATAAACGGTGAGTGGCGGAGCGGATTGAGCTTTGTTCCCTGCCGAGGCAACGCAAATGACGTTCCTTTTATTGGCGTAGTTTAGTGCTGTTTTCAGTTCCCGCGAGGAGGTCTGGGTGTCAAAGCTCATGTTGATGACCTGGGCGTAGTTCCGCACAGCGTAATAAACGGCCCGCAGAATGTCGGAGAGAAGGCCTGTGCCGTCCGATTTGAAGGTTTTCAAGGCCATAAGTTGCGCCGTCGGGGCGACCAGGTGAATCACGCCCATCACCATGGTACCGTGGCCGAAAGCGGCGTAGTTGTCGTTGCCCTCCAGTACGGCAGCGGTGGATTGATCCAGCACGGCGGCTGTCGATTGGTTGACTTGCGCCGAAGAGCAATCCGGGCAGCGTGGAGGTGGACACGAACTGAAGGGGCACGGGGAAGAAGAAATATCTGCTAATTCCGAACCACCCGGCTGATTGCGCGTAAAGTCGTACCCTGGCAATAGGACTCCCTGTAGCGCGGGATGAGTAGGATCCACCCCCGTGTCAATGTCCGCGACAATTCCGGCACCGGTGACGCCAAACTGGCTTTGCGCATCCGAGACACGGACAATTCGCGCCGCGGGTTGGTTCGCATACGCGTCCCACACACATGGCGAGAGGCCGTTGCACGCAGAAGTTCGCCCGGAACTGGCAGGATAAGGCACCAGAGTTCTGTCGGACATCAGAGGCGTCAGGTATCCAGCCGATGCTGAAGGGAGCACATTCAGTGACCCAATCGGAAAAAGACTGACCAATTGATCGACTTCGGCATCCACAATTCCCAGCAGATTGCCCGGAAGAGCCAGCAAATCGTTGAGAGCAAGCGGAGTGGTAATGGTGAAAAGTTGTCCCTGGGGATCGCCGAGCCCACTGCCTATCACCGTGCAGATAGGGGTCAACAGGAGAGGATTGCAAACCGTCTGAAGCCCTTGAAGACCAAGGGTCGTGCGGACGATGAAACGGTTGTCGGCGGAGGCTTTAGCCGGGAACAGTCCGCAGAGAAGCAAAAACACACAGAGTGGTTTGAGCCTCATGGCTACGCAACCCTTTCTCGTCAAGTATTCCTAAGACTGGCGACACCCTGACGATCCAGAGATTTTGCGATTCTTATGCCTGGTGCACGACGTCGTTCAAATCAGGCAAACCGGCCGATACCCAGAAGTTTTCTTTGGCTCTTATTTCTAGTGTGATGCCTGGCTGGGGCTCGATTTCAGAGTAAAACTCGCCCCACTCGTTGGTCTTAACTACGCCAATCAGCCCCGCCTGGCCCTGAATAACGATTGGCACGCTGCCCAACTGAGGCTTCTTCTTGGCGGTGTCCAACAGCTGACCCGTCAGGGTGATGCGCTCCGAGTCTCTCCGCTTTTCGAGTGAAAGGTCCGCCACGAGCGTGTCCGTTTCATAACGGAGTTGGCGACAGCCGGGTTCAAGGGAGCGCATACCGGCAGAGGAGAGCTCGAGAAAGCTATCAAAGATAAGCGGCGCGCCTCGCGTGACTTGCCGGGGAAGGACAACCCCGCGGAGGAGGGAATCCAACCATGGCCACAGTTCGCGCAAAAGGTCATCCAGCCGAACTCTCGGAAGCGAATAGGCATCTAGCACTTGAAGCAGTTCCGGGCCGCCTTCCTCCCTTACGAGAACAATAAAGCGGTTTCGCAGGTCGGGAACCCGCTTGTGGAACATGGCGACCACGCGGGCAGGCGGAGAATCTGGGAAATGCGGGTCAAGGATGGCGGCATCCGGTTGTTCCCGCTCAGGCAACTCGAGGGCGTGTTCGAGTGTCGCGGCGACAACGCAGTGGTATCCCATGCTCCGGAGCAAAACGCGCACATCGTCGCGCACCAGCGGGTTGGCACCGAGCATCAGTACCTTGCGCCGGATTCGCGGGGTCTCCACCGACACCTACCTCCTAAGAATTGAAATATTTCGTGGAATTCCTAGATAAAGTAAGAAAGGCTGCCAGTCAATGAAGGGAAATCCTCAATTCTTTGTAGGGATAACCGTGGAACGGATCCGCTGCCCTAAGCGTAAAGCGCTCAGGATCCGCCCCCATGGAACAGGAAGTCACCTGCACTTCTACTTGTTGGCGGTTTTGAGCAGGCCTGACAGAATGGCTAGGATCCGTGTAGGCAATCAATCAGGGAATCCGTAGTTACGCCATTAAAGGGAATACGACAGACGTTTGCGTGCTGTTGTTTAAGCCAGGTCTCCCACTGAGCAAGTCGCGCCAAGTAGGCGTCTTCGTCGGAAGCGTCCGCGCGATTGGGGGCAGGCAGCATCGCGACCCTTACGCCTTTGAGGTTCAAAGGCAGGTCGCGCCGGCCTTTGGGCAAATTCGGGAAACTCGAGACCATCAGGAAGACGTGGTCCGCATCGAGCACGCCAGCCGAAGAATAAAAGCTCAACGCACCTACCATGTCGCCGAGCTTGGCTCCGGGCGAGAATCGCTGCATCCCCTCGGCACACTGATTCAGGAGCGTGGAAAAATCCTGGGCTGAGGAATCCGGGGGCTTGACCAACCGTGGCGTAAATTCGAGCGGAGGCATCTGCAGCGGAAGGGCAGATTCATCCCGCAAGTCGGCCCAAGTTACGGTGACGGGGGGCTGCCAATCGCGTGCGGCCTTGTTCAACGTGGCGGCAATGGTTTTGAGCATCTCCGGCCGCGCTGTGTCAGGCATGTTTTGGAGCACTACGACGTCAGTGCCTTCTTTGCTTCCACTCCCCAGCGCGCGCACGATGCGTTGCTGGGTGATAGCGCTTAACGGAAGGGCCGTCACCGATGCCGCTCCGGCTTCTCGCAGCGCTTCGCTCCAGCGCTGAATTCGCCCAAGATGGTTACCCAGCGCTAGCGCCATCTTTTCCGTTCCCGGGCGGTGGAGCAAAAGAATTCGTTCACCGTTCAGTTGTAATCTGATTGGCCGTTTACCCGGAGGCAAATCCTCGATGAAATCGGAGACGATGACGATGTACTTCGGACCGAGAACGCTTTGCCCTTGCTCTGCCGCCAGCGCCACCGCCCCTGAAATATCCGTATAGGCAGACCGCTCGGAACCGGCCGTTGAAGCCCGCACTACGGTTTTCGTACACGCCTGCAGTTTGTCGACTATCTGGGAGGAGTCATCGTTGTCGCGTTTAATAAGGGTTTGCTGGAATTGGAAAGGACCGCATAGCGGACCTGCAATCAAACTGGCAGTCTGAATGCGTGACCACAGAATTTCTACGGGAGCCTGCCATTCCCGTTGCGCGAGTTCTGATGTTGCTGCCGCGAGTTCCTCGAGTGCTCGCTCATCACCTACGAGAGGCGCAAAACTCTTGCTGAAGTCCACTAGCACGACCACCGAGGTACCGGCGGATTGCGATTTATTTACGGAACATCCTCCCAAAGCGACGGCGACCAACAGCGGCAGTGCAACGCGCGATATGGACGTGGTGAGGAACATGAATGCATTGAACGAATCAAGATGCGCTAAGCGCTAAGCACCGAAAGCGTCTGACGCTTGCTTTCATCAACTCCATGTAGCGGCGGCACTTCGCGACCGCGCAGCCGGAATGCCGGCGCGGCAAGTGCGAGAGCCACGACCTCCAAACAAAAGATGGCTGCAAGAAAAATCCTCACACTAAGTCGTAAGACTTCCTCAACCATAGCAAACAGCACGCCGACACAGGAACGAAGCCATATGTGCAGGCCCTTGCCCGTCGCACTTGCCTGACTCGTAGCAGCACTCAGAGCACCACAAAGGACCAGGATGAGAATGCAGAATGCCGCCTGGTAGCGAGTCACGCCAACCCGCCAAAGAAGTATGCCAAACGCGATGAGAACAATCACCGCCAATGTGATGGCAGTTTTTCTCTTCCAGAACGACCCGGAAACAATGAGCCGCCGATTTCGCGTTCCATCGAGAAGCAGTTCGCCCCGCGGCAGCAACAATCCCAAGATCAAAAAGCAGGCAGCTAAGCCAACCGAGACGAGCAACGCTGCCCTTAGACCGATGTAAGGAAAGAACGCATAAAGTCCGCTCGCAGTGACGATGAACAGACTTAGCAGAGTCAACATGAACCACATCCCGGCCAAGGACGCAAAATGATGGGCTTCGGCCGTGGTCAGCTGTCTGGGTGCTACAGCATCCCCGGGATTGCCGGAAGCCGCTCCTTCCCTCAGCTCCGACACCGAAGCGACGAGCGATGTTGTTTCCTGGGCTGCAGCCTGGAGGTCTTTCCGGATAGCCTCAACTTCGTCTCTCAGGCGGCCTGCGCCTCTCCCTGCACCCGCGCAGGCAGCATCAAATTTTTCGCGATACCGCCACAAGCGTCGTATCAGCGCGGGTAGGTGATCCGCAGACTTCGCAATTCGCTCCAGCGACGCCGACCAGATTGCTCCCAGGCCGAAAAGCACAAGTACAAGAGTCGCCCCCCAAAGGAAGAATAATGTTCCCTGCTTGATTGGTGACCCAATCGGCAATTCAACGAGGGAGCTCCTGCTTGGAGCAACCTGGGAATAAAAGAAGCCTTCCACGCAGGCCATCACCACAGCGAAACCAGCGGCAATGACCGGCCAAAGGGCAAAGCGTGAAGCCTCGTCGGGCGTCGGCCGGCCGGCCGTGTGCACATAGCCCAATCCAGCCTCGACAAGCGTAAGCATGAAGGCGAAAACGAGGTACAGCGGAATACCAAAATAGGTAAGATCATGGGGGATAAATCCCAAATCCCGCAGAATCTGACCGAGCATTCCGGTATTGACAGAGATCAACGCGATCAGAATCATGCTCGATACGAACAAACGGGCCTTTGCGGTTCGCAGACCCCCATGCTGCGCAGGTAGTTGGTCCGTCGTTGGCAGGTTCGGAAAAGCAGGAGCTGTTTTCAACGCAGAATCTGTCAGGTTATTGCTGACTCGCTCAAAAGCGCGCTCGAGATCAGAAACCCGGGCGAGCTGGGGCTTGAGCGTCTTGGTGATCTCGGAAAACGACGCCAGTGCTGCCTCCAGACGCGTAAGGCGCTCCGACACGTAAGTAATCCCGGCATTGTCCCTGAAGTCTTCAATCAGCGCTGCAACGGTCCGCCGCCGACGTTCGCGCGCGGCCGACTGCCTGGAAACTAATCGAGACAGGTAGGACGCAACTCCTCGCCGAATATTTGTGGTTATCGGATAGAAGAGGAAATAGGCGGGAATTGCGGCAATCGCGATCAGTCCGAGAATTGCCACAGACCACGCCAGAACACCCCAGAACCAGGGGATGTGTTGCGATATAAAGCTACTCAACGATTCCATGAGATAGTCCCGTAAGAAGGCTAGCCGTTCCTTGAGTCTATATACATACGCGGGTTGGTGGGTAGGCCGCTAGAGCATACAGCTTGGCTTGTGGCCAAGCAGTTATCCTCGGCGGTAGAAGTCCAGCCCTGCGAATCTTGCCAAATTACCGCGGGATGAAAGCCGGGGGCGTGCTCCGACTACCCGATCCTCACTAGGAGGTTTACGCGGTGCCTTCATGGATGGTCCTAGGCTGGATCACTCTCTATCGCCAACCATTCGGAGGTTGCCCGATACACCTCCTTGAAAAAACTGACGTGTTATCATAAGGCACGTTCTGCAACCGTTCCCCGACAGGTGTCCCATGCCTCTGCGAACTGCCGGAGTCAAAGCAGGGCTTGCCTGCCTCATGTTGGTGTGGACTTGTCGGGCTGCTTCAGGTTCTACGACTCTGTTACGGACCGCATCGAAGATGACTCCCGAACTGGGGCCGGTGCAAACGTACGCGGGAAACATTGACGCGGTTATCTCGAGCGTAAAACCGGCACCAGCAATCACCATTGTTTTGCTCACGGATTCGCTGAGTCCGGCGGAGATGCATAGCATAAAAAAAGATCTCCTGGCACTCTACGCCTCACTGCGTGGACACCCGCTACGTTTGGCGGTGCTTCGCAGCGGAGCTGTCGGGGTCCGAGGCCCCTTCACGAGCTGGGCCCAACTGAACAGCGCTCTAAGCGAAGTTGCAGGGAAAAGCGAACCGTCCGGTTCTGCCGCATCTCCTGCTTCTGCTGCCTCTGCTTCCTCTATTCCGACCGGAGTGCTTTTGGACCATCTTTGTGCGAGTGTTGGCCAGCTAGGCGGGGATTGGTCGCGAGTGCTGTTAATTGGCGAACTTCCGCCGCTCGAAGCATCGGAGAAGGAATATGCTTCGGGTCTCCTTCTGCGAGCTTTTGGCACCGCGCATGTTCAAGTGAGCTGGTATGCGTTCTCTGGTGGCGATGACGGCTGGCTTCCGCTGTTCCGAGCGACGGGTGGCACGATAGTCCACGGGGCGCTAAGCGACTTTTCCGCGGCGGTCAATGACGTATCGCAGTTCTATTTTCAAGTCGACTGGGCGTCCCGCGTCCCAAGCTCTGGCTTCGTGATATCTCGGGCAGCTCTGTCAGATTTGCAGGGACACGTACTGCTTGCGATCCCTGATGTTGCGGCCTCTCCTAGCGCACCGCTTCCCTCGATCGAGCTGTACGCGACGATGCGAGCCAAAGCGAGGGAAGCTGCCGAATGGCTGGCTCAAGGGCCGATGACCGACACAAACGTGCAAGGCATTCGCGATGACTTGCAAACCGCTCTGGACATCAACCCGCGCGACCCAGAATCGTTACTTACCGCCGCAGCCTTCTACGAAAAAAGGGAAGATTACGCTTCCGCGGCGCGCGAGCGAGCCGCATTGACTGAAGTTCGGCCGTCCGATGCCGCGGGTTTTGCGGCTCTCGGCCACACCCTCGTGCTAGCCTCCGATTTCGACACCGCGGAAGCAGCGTTGCAACGAGCCGTCAGTTTGAAACTTCGAACGCCACAAATGGCGGAGGATTTGGCTCGCATACGGCTCGCGCACAAAGACGACAAGGCCGCGTTGCCTTACCTCGCTGAAGCCTTAACTGGCGACGCGAAGCGCGAGGACCTGTGGTTCGTTCAAGCGCAGGCTGCCGAGCGATTGAAGGATTCTTCGCTTGCGATCCGCTCATTGGAACAAGGTCTTGCCTTGGGTGGCGCGCACCCGGTCGAAGGAGCATCTTTAGCGCGACTCTATCTTGCAACCAACCAAAAGACCAAAGCTTCCGAGCTGGTGCAGCAGATTGCGGCTGCACTTCCGCAGGATCCCAACCTTCGCGTTCAGTTCGCAGCCAGCCTCGATGAATTGCAGTTGACGAGCGAGGCACTTTCGGCCTGGAGGCGAGTGCTTGAAGTACAGTCGAATTCCGGCCGTGCGCATCTTCGGATCGCGCAGCTGCTGCTTAGCTCCGGAGACACGCTGGGCGCCGAGCAAGCCGCCAACGTAGGATTGGCGGCGGTGCCCAAATTCGCTCTCCTCTATGCGGTTAAAGCTGATGCTTTAGAGAAAGCCGGCCGACATTACGAGGCACGCAAGGCGTTGGAAGAGGGCGCAGCCAACGTGCGTGACGCGCCATTGCTTACCCGTTTGGCGGCCACAGAAGACACCTATGCGGGCTTGGCTGCCGACGGCTATGAGCGATTGATCGAATCGTTGGATCCGGCGTCTCCCGAGAGAGCCAAGGCAATCGAGCGGGGATTGGCAGTCTCTGTGCGCGACGCGGACCCGAAACACGTCCAGTCCTTCACCGCCATGCTGGAACCTCCTGGCCGCGGCCAGGTGCGCAGCCAGAACGAGGCACAAGAGCAGCAGGAAAACGCCGCGTTGATTCCTGGGGGGCTGGATGCCCTTGCCTTTTCCGCTCATGCGAAGGAAGGCGTCGCCCCGGAAAGGTTCCTCGTCGAGTATTGCCGAGCTCTCATTGAAAGGGTTTCTGAGCAGCCGAACCCCGAGAGCAAACGGTATGTGGAAGAAATCCTGGCACATTTTCAGCGAGTCGCCGCTCTCGAGGCTCTTGGCCAACAGGACGGTAACCGTGTGCTTGTCACGCTCTCCGTCACGGACAAGGAAGCTCGCCACCGCACAGAGAAGGCCCTAGATCTACTAGGAATGAAGTTACACACTTCGAAAGGCACTGTGGAAGTGGACCGTGGTGAGAAAAAAGATGAAGCCGAAAAGCAGGAAACGGTGTCAGCACTGGCCATCGATGAAGTAGGCTTACAAGAAGCCCTGAAAGCCGGTAAACCCTACACCTTGGAAATAACCAACGAATGGGTGCCAGTCTACCCTAGCGAAAAAGTTTGGCGCGACGCTTTTTATCCAAAGGAAAGCGACCCTCGAGCGATCGCCACGGCAATGGTGCGTTTCCCGAAAATGGCACGTCTCTATGTGGGGTTCAGCTACCTCGATCGCAAAGTGACATCCGAGCTCCTTTCCGCAGTTAATTTGACGACCCTGGAACAGCGTTATGCAGATCTCATTTACGCCTACTCGGCCGCCCTGGCCGTCGAGAGTGGCCATGCAGTGGTTCCGGGCGGACCCGGCGCGGAAGCCATCTGGGCCAGTCTTGCCGGTGCCAGCCCTGCCCAGCCGGGCGCTTTTTTCCGCTCACTGTTGGCACAAAACAACGGCAAATTGCTGGCATTTTTCTTTGCCCTATCACAGCTAGATCGCCAACATCAGGAATTCTTTACCGCCAACCAATCGCGCTGTACACAATTTTATGGGTTTTTTGTCGAGTCGGAGGAAACAAGGCGCGCAGCGTATGCGCTGGCGTACGACCCATTCGTTCAGTTCCTGCGGTCGGTGCCACTGGATTCTGCAGGCCACGTTGATTTCCCCGGGTCGGCTGAAGTCTGGATGGTGGCCAAAGGCCATTCCTCAGGCGGCACGCAAGTGGCGAAAATGATGAGGAAGGTTTCCAAAGCGGTCGCGCCGGAGGTGGAAGATGAACTCCTTCTGCACCTGGCGCAAACCCGCTACAAGGACAGCGCGCTCCGCCACTCGGAGCTAGAGAATTTTCTTGCGGTAGTGCGAATTGACGCGCATCGCGCGAGGCCACTCGATGAAGCCTCTGCCTTGCTCCTGGCGCAAAATTACACCGACTCTTCTCCGGCATTTCCCTACTTTACCGAGATCACCGGGCTTGGCTACTCGGACTATCTGCAGTTCTTTGCGGCAGTGGAGCGGCTTGGAACGCATGGAATTCTTGAAACAAATCTCGAGTTGGGACAATTCCATTCTCTAATCGAGTGGATCTGCCTCCTGCGACGCCGTCACGCTATCGACGACAATGAAGCAGCGAGCTTTTCAAGTACGTTTGCGACCAATTCTACGCAGCCGATAGCCCCGCTGCCTATACTAGAGCCTCGCTCGAATCGGCTCGCGCCATTCTCGGATACTGCGAGTCGGACGAAAAAACCATCTCCGCCGACGAAAAGATCAGGGGATGCCTGCTGGGTTCCAAGGCAAGTCCTGAGAGTCGAAGAAGCATCGCGTTTCAGCGCACGCTGGCTCTGCAAAAGGTTCCCAGCCTCGACACTATCTTTGCCATCTACGACGGGCTTGCAAGAAGCAAGGCGCGAGGAGGGGCAGAACTAGACGTCATCAAGAAGAATATCGAAACGCTTCCGCTTGCGCAGTTGCCTAAAGACACCAAAGTCGAAGGCAAGGCAAAGGAGAGCATCGCCCGCTACGAAGCGACACCCGCACAAAAGTTGCTCGCTGAGCTGGCTCTGAAGTTCTCCAAGAAAAAGCCTAATACCAAGGACATCGAGAAGATTTCGCAGGAGTTGCTGGGAGTGCTGCAGCCCCAGGTTACCCTCGCGCTGGCAGGGCAAGTCTACGCTTACTTTCTGCGTCCCTCGGACCTGGTGGTCTCCGAAGATCCTCTGCTGCTTCGGAAGCACCATTATTTCAATTTTGACTGGGAGATGGGCCGAAAACAGTTGCTCACCGGATCTAGTTTTAACCAGAACAGCAAGAACGCTGGAAGTTACTTTCTCGGTGGTTTTGCACAGTTTGCTCCGGCCGCCGGCGCAGCCGCGAGCGTGGGATGGAAAACAGGTGGCCGGGCTGGCAAGGAATCGATCGCTCAAGAAATCGCCGCGATTCGAAGCGCCGCCTGGGATCGCCTTGACGAATCCGATCAACGTCTCGCGAGTTTGCGCATCACCGTAGCGCGAGAATGGATTTATATGTCCGCCAGTCAAGGAGAGGCCTTTCGCGCTTTAGGCGAGGACACCATGGGCGTGTTGTCTTTGTCGCGCCGCGCGGACTTGCTGAACGGAATCGAAATAAGGGATTGGAAGAGAGTTTGGGAGTCGGTCACGCTCCCCGATTTGTTCCTGCTGGGCGGCAAATATCTGGACCGCTTCAAGACTGATCTGTGGAACTCGCCCGTGACGATAGCCCTACGGTCCATTGCGGCGGTCAACGATGGGTCGCGCCTGAATATTCTGGGCCCTATTCCTTATCATTCTCTCGGGTGCCAGCACCCCCATCTAGTTGCCGATGCACCCTACGAGGAATATGCGCTGCGAATGTTCCCGGAGGAGCTGGCCGAGCGTTCCGCAGAATTCAAGCTCTTTCTGGCATTCGAGGCTGACAGCCTTGGCGTTGAGCCGTCCGCTCTCTCCGATATTGCGGAAACGCTCGCTTCAAGAGCGTTCCGCAGCATCCAGATGACGGACTCCAAAGACTGGCGGTCGCTGGTGGCGGGTTTTGCAGGCATCACGCCGAAAGATATAAGACAGGCGCTCGAACAATGAAGGAACCGGTTGGATTAAAGGCGCTTTCTCGCCTGCTGGTTGCTCTCTCGTTCGTTCTTGGAACTTACGGTCAAGAACCCGCGACGGTCATCAAGGTGCAAGTTCGCCTGGTGGAGGTCTACGCCAGCATCCACGATAAGAAAGGACATTTCGTCGATGGACTCAGTCGCGAAAACTTTGAAGTCTTGGAAGATGGAAAACCCCAGCAGATTGCTGCTTTCGATTCCACTACGCAAAGTCTTTCCTGCGCCATCCTGCTTGATACCACCGGGAGCATGGGCGAGGCTCTCCCTCGCGTCAAGAATGCCATGGTTAAACTGATCGACGAGCTAGGCCCTGAAGATTCGGTTGCGATTTACACCTTCGACGAGCGGTTGGTCATCCGCCAGGACTTCACCACCGACAAGAATGTCGCAAAGCGCGCCGCTTTGCGAACACGTGCCGAAGGTGCCACGGCCCTATTCGACGCGCTTTCCGAAGCGGCCCAGGAGCTCTCCCGGCGGTCAGGCAAGAAGGTCCTCATTCTATTTACAGATGGCGATGACAACTCAAGCGCGCTCAATGCAAGCGCCGCGGTCGCCCGGGCAAAAAAAGCAGGGGTCCCGCTGTACACCATTGCGGAGGGAGAGGCGACACACTCTCACAACCTAAGGAAACTTCTCGACGAACTGAGTGAGCGCACTGGCGGCGCCGCCTATGAGGTGAAGAAGCCCGCAGAGATGGAGCAGGTTTTTCACGAAATATCCGAAGATGTCCGGCACTTATACATGATCAGCTACCGGCCACCCGAGGGTGCGAATGACGGAAAATGGCGCAAAATCGACGTGCTCGTAAAGGGGCCGAAAGACTACCGCGTCCGCGCCAAAGAAGGCTATTTTGCGGAGTGAGCATACCGTGCGCGGCAATTTATGTTTCTCGGCTTCTAGTCATGGGTCTTCCGTTCTGGCTCTTGCACGACATGCTACAGCGGTTGGCCGTCGAGCGGAACAGCAGGGATTGGGCAAAAACGCAGGTAGGCGTAGTATTCGCCTCGTACGGAGTCTCATTGAGACTCTATAGGAGGCGCTATGCCGGTTACGGTGAAAAACATTTCGCTTTGGCGGAAAGAGGTCGAAAACCAGGTGGGGACGCTCGCGCATACGCTTGCGCCGGTTACAAAAGCCGGAGCAAACCTGCACGTGCTGATGGGGTACCGGTATCCCGGGGATGGAACAAAAGCTGCCATTGAGCTTTATCCCGTCGCAGGCAAGAAGGTGACTGCGGCTGCTTCTGAAGCGGGGCTGTCGGCCTCTTCCATTCCGACACTCCTGGTTGAAGGCGACGACAGAGCCGGTTTGGGTTTGGCCATCGCCCAGGCCATCGCCGGGGCGGGGGTCAATCTCACATTCTTTGTCGCTCAGTCCGTCGGCAAAAAGTTCTCAGCGGTGCTTGGCTTCGAGACCGCAGCGGGCGCCAAGATCGCGGCGCCGCTCATCAAGAAGGCGACAACCAGCAAGAGGAAGTGAAGGAAGAGTGAATTCTCACTCGAATCCCGCAACCGTTAATAATACGGTCCTTTCCCAGGCATCCATTAAAACAAAAATACAGGTGTTCACCTGGGGTGATTTTGTGCGGACCATTGTGCACCGCACCTCTACATGGCTTTGGCGTGGACGGGCAGGCCTTCGCGATAGATCTTGAGATTATTCTTATTCACTACTACCGTCCCGGTATCTACGAACGCGGGCATCGGCGGTGCCAGGGCCGTGCGCCAATCTTTAAATTGGCGCACGGCGTTGTGGTGAAGATCGTCGAGGAATTTTAACCCGTAATAGCTCATGACATATGGCTTCTGCGCGATGGTGGCGGCAATTGCGCCGCGCTCGATCCAATCCAATGTCTCAGGATCATCGTCAAACGCCACGATGGGCAACTTACCTTCCAGGTTTAGGCGATGTAGCGCTTCCGCAGCGCCGGCCCCCCCGGTTGCTTCCAGGCAAATGATTCCGTCGACTTTTTCTTTCTTCTGCAGCAAATCGGACACCTGGTCAAATGCGTTTCGCGCGTCGCCTTTATCATCCAGGATCTTTGTCAACTTCAGCGCAGGGAAATTCTTCAGCGCGTCGGCAACTCCGGCGACGCGATCGTCCAGGTTATGCTGTCCCTGAATGGTGATAACCGCGATGCTCCCCTTATCGGAAAGCAGCGCCGCCATCCGCTGTAAACTTTCTCGCCCGGCCTTGACATTATCTGTTCCGATATACAGAATCCGTCTCGAACCCGGAACATCCGCATCCACGCAGATTACTGGGATGCCTTGGGCAATCGCTTTGTCGATCTCTGCTTGGAACATTTCGGGTCTCCCAGCGGAAAGGCAGATTCCCGTGGGGTTCTCCTCTAAAACCCTCCGGAACATTCCGAGTTCGGCGTTCGGCTGGTACCCCGGCGGACCGATCAGTTCAGCCTTTACGCCCAGCCCTTTGGCGGCGTCCAGGAAACCGGCTTCCGCGTTTTGCCAATACGATAGGTTGATATTCGTGGCCACGAACACATAGCGTTCGTTTTCCTCGTGGTAGGGCTTGGTACAAGACACGATCAGCGCTGACCCGCCGAGAATAAGAACGAGCGCCAGCGTCGCCCCATGTCTCTTCATTGGAATTCTCCTTTCCCATCTTGGCGGCCTGCGCGAGTGTTCGCTCGCGCCCCGGAAAGCCTGGCTTTTCCCGGATCCTCGCTTGCAAAACTCTCGACGATGTGAGTTTGACAGGAGATGAACGGGGACAAAGGAATGCATCGAAAATCTGTCGATACCGAGGACTCATTGTGAGGGCCCTTAACCTTAGCGATCCGGGGCCAATGATGTTAGCAGAGACAGTAGTGCCAGCCCAGTGAATCGGTTGTTAGTTTCATCGGCAGGCGGAGGGGCGTTGTACAATGCTTCCTGCCTCTCCGATCCGAGCGAAGTTGGCCGCCATGCGTGAGATCCGGAAGGAAACGCGTAATCCCGAGAAGCTTCAAGTGCTCCTCTCGCAAATGGCGGAGCCGCTGCTTGCGGAGTCTGGTTCGACAGACAATGTCAGCTCTCATGGCATGCGAGTCCGAACACACCGCCTCTGGACGCGTGGCTCTCACCTGATAGTGCAATCCTCTGAGGGAGAACTTTGGGGGCGCGCGAAAGTCGTCTATTGCCAGACGCTTCCGGCCAACACCTTTGCCCTCGGCATAGAGTTTGTGGCCCGGACAGGCGGATGGATTATAAGGTCATCAGAAACACGGCCGGTGGAGGAAAGAGCCTGAGAAAGCTGCATCGTCGCTGCGACAGACGTCTCCTGTGTGCGGTTGCCCACGGCAAAAGTTTTCTGTCGGGTACCAGGGCCGGTCGGGCAAAGATCCCGTTTGCTTCGCCGGCTGTCCCGTTTCAGTCCCGCAGAACAGAGCGAACGCTACGCAAAACAAGCACGCGGCGAGACCGCTTGATGCCTTCGGAGAAAACCATCGATCGCAACAGCTAGCCAAGGGCCTGAAACTCCCGAAGATTATGAAACGGAAGCAGCGCATCGCCCACTAGCCGAGTTGCCGCCTCACGGTGCTCTCGCCTCGGTGAACGGCGCCGGTCCCTTGCCGGGAAGACGTTACCCGGGAAAGGTCGGCCTTGAGCATGTGCTTTATTAGGTGTTCCGGTTCCGTTCGGGCGAATCATCTTGGCGATCAATTCCGCCGCTAGATGGGTCAATTTTATAGCCGAGGAATGTTTCCCTTTTGAATCCATAAATATCGTGATACTCGATAACCATGTAGGCGCTCAGAAGCTCGCCGCGCTTTATGCAGCCCAAGCAAGTCAGGTCAAGACTCCTAGACTGCTCCTTGCCCACACCGAGTGGCCCGATAGGTCCAAAATTTCGGCCATCGCTCCGATTTGGACTGCCTAACATCGAACCCGGAGGGAGAATCTCTAGATGACCATATACGTTGTCTACCCAGGCGGGACTTCTGCCCTCATTCTTGCAGATCAACTTCACATTTGCGGTCACGCGTTCGACCGTGCCTTCGGCTTCACTCTTAGAGGCGCTCTGCACCACATGCAATACTGACTTTTCCGACCAGCCGAGCTCCGCCATTACCCAAGCACGCTCCGCATGAATAACATACTCGGCGCTTGTTTTGGCAGCAGCCGCATTATTCTGTGATGCCTCGACTTGTTTTTGGGAAATGCTTAGCTGAGCTAATGTTTCTCTGTGCTGTTTCCGACTGTCCAGTCTGTCCCAGACAAAGATGAGGATCAGTGCGATTCCTGCCAGCCAAATCGCCATGAACTCATGCGTTCTTAGCCAGTCCATGCAACACCTGCCGTGCTTGAATTGCGTCGGAAGAACGGGGACGCGATTATAGCAGCGATTGCTCCCGGTAGAGCCGCGCCACCGTGGCCGAGATTTTCCGCTCGCGGATTGGCCGATGCGCATGCGAGACCATCGACGTCCTGTTCCATAGCTCCCAAAACTGTCTCCCCGTCGCCGGAGCATGCCCCGGGTAGAGTTTTCACAATAGGGCAGAAGACCATCATGTTGTGGGTGCCAAGCCGATTTGCATGTATGCAAAGCCGCCCGCGTACCTTCTGGAAAGTTCTCCTTTCAACGCAGTTTACACGCTCGCCGGAAACTTGGCGGCACTCGAACCCGGCGAGAAAGTTGCCATCCTTCGAGTTCGGGAAACTCAACAAAGACTTGGGCGCTTGTCAGCCTTAGGCGGCCTGCCGGCATTAAATCATTGCCGGACTTGTCTGCCGCCTTGCAGCTCGTCATTATCCGGTTCTTGTGGCGGGGCTTGTCATTCTTCGTCCTGAGTAGGAGCGGAAGGTGAGAGAGAGGTGAGAGAGCTGTAAATTTAGTCAGAAATCGGAAAGCTGTTGTTAACTGTCGGGCTTACTTCGGTTCCCTGACGCTCAATCCTCCAATTTGCGCAAAGTGCCGTTTGTTGAACGTGGCGATCTGAGAGCTGCGCTCCACGACACTGCCCCGACTATCCGTCCTAAAACCTTTTTATCCTATGTCAGCATGCGTTCGAAGCACGATCTTCAGCGAGAGGGAAAACCTCATAGCAGTCAAATGCCACTCCTGCACAGATTGCGCCCTGGGGGGAAAGGCCCGGCTGGACATGAACAACATGACCCGTGCAGTGCCATTCCGCTGCGGGTTTGTGGCTGATTTCCTCCGGCATCGCAAAAACGAGATGCACGGGCGTGCCCTTTTGTAGCGGTAAATCTGTCGCAAAACATATCCCCCCCGCAGAGACATTCAAAGATTCCGCCGATCGCTCTGGCGCCGCGGATTTCGGAATCCGAACGCAGAGGGAGAGCTTGAAGTCGAATCGTGCAGCTAGCCGCCTTTCGATTGCCGTCATAGGAACGAAACATCTTCCTGAAGGACAAGGGAGCAGCAAGAGCCTGGGGATGGCGGAGGAAAAACCCCATTCTGCATACAGGTATTTACCTGCGGGCGAGGATTTTAACGAAATCCGTTTGCTTCCCGTGGAATCGCTCGTGGACCTGCTGTCTGGCATTACCAGGGCGATGGTCGGTGCTAAAATCTCGTCGCCGGGCTGATTCGGGCGGGATGACTTTGGTTGCACAGAGAGAGCAGCGATAGTTCACACTCGTCAACAGAGGCCAAGACCGCGAACGCCAGAAAAGGAGAAATCCAGTGAGCCATCCATTACCGCGCAGAAGGTTTCTAACTCACGCAGGCGCAGCCGCGGGCTGGTCCGCTCTGCTTCAAGGAACCCCGTACAACGCGCTTCCATTGGGCCACGGCGTGTCTGCTTCCCCAGAAATGCCAGACCGCATCGTGGACATGCATGTGCATTTCGACGAGAAAAATCCCAATTTCATCGCCGACCTCCGGAAACTCTCCGACCGGCTGCATCTGACGGCCTGTGTGCTGACCCCTTTTTCCTACAGGAAAGTGGTGCTCGATGCGGCGAAACAGTATCCCGCCGAAATCATCCCCTTTGGCTCGGTGGACCTGGACGCGCCGGACGTAGTCAAGCAAGTGGAAGAACTGCACGCGATGGGTTACCGCGGTCTCGGTGAGCTAGAGTTTGTGAAGAAGCCGTACAACGACCCATCGTATTTCCCGGTGTACGAACTGGCCAACCGCTATGGCTGGATCGTTCTTTTCCATACCGGCATCGTGCTGCGAAGAAAATTTGATGAGCCAGAAGACGTGGCTTCCGGCCGCATGCGGCCGATTTACCTGGAAGAAATTGCCCGGCGATTTCCGAAAATCACCGTGCTGGGCGCGCACTGCGGCAATCCCGAATATGAGTGGGCCGCGGAAATCGCGAGGTGGAATCCCAATGTATTTTTCGACCTGAGTGGTTCCACGCTCACAAAAATGCAGGCGCGCCTCGCGGATTTCCAGAGGATTTTCTGGTGGTCGAACACGGACTGGCAGAGCCCGGAGTGGAAAGTAAAGCCCGCGGACAGCGACCCAAGCGCGTTCGCAAAAATCGTTTTCGGTTCGGACACAGGCTTGGGAGAAATCGAGTCGGTGGTGAAGCAATATCACGCCATGTTCGACGCATGCGCAGTTCCCCAACACACGCGCAAAATGATCATGGGCGGAACGTTGGCCAAAATGCTGGGGCTCTCCGATGGTCATTAAGATTTATGAAGACAAGGCCTCTCTGGGGCGGGCGGCGGCGGAGCAGGCCGCCGTTTCCCTCCGCAAGGCAATACAGGAAAGCGGCCGGGCGCGAATCATTGCCGCGACGGGCGCCTCGCAGTTCGAGTTTCTTGACGCTCTGACCGCTATGCCCGGCATCGAGTGGCCGCGCGTTGAGATGTTTCACCTGGATGAATACATCGGCCTGCCAGCGTCTCATCCCGCCAGCTTTCGGAAATACCTCCTCGAGCGTTTGATTGGGAAAACTAAAATTAACAAGTATCACTTTCTTGAGGGTGACGGAGATGTTTCGAAGACGGTTCGCAAAGTCGCGGAGGAGTTGACCGCAGCAGCGATTGACGTCGCCTTTGTCGGAATCGGCGAGAATGGCCATCTGGCGTTCAATGACCCGCCGGCGGATTTCCAAACCGAAGAACCCTATCTCATCGTTGACCTGGATGAGGCCTGCCGCCGCCAGCAGGTGGGAGAGTCCTGGTTCGCGGACCTCTCGGACGTTCCCAAGCGGGCGATTTCCATGTCCGCGCGCCAGATCTTGAAGTCGAAGGAAATCCTTGCAGTCGTTCCCGAGGCACGAAAAGCGCAGGCAGTAAAGTCCTGCTTCGAAGGCGAAGTCAGCCCGCTGGCGCCGGCGTCCATCCTGCGCACGCACGCGCACACGACGGTTTTCCTCGATAAACATTCCTCCGCTCTGTTGAGCCCGGAAAAAAGAAAGGCCTTCGCTTAGGCACATATACCAGGCAATCGCGGTAGGGCGGCGGCTTGCGATGTCTGGCATGGAAGGTGGTCAGAGCGCGGTGCGCACGGCATGATCGGTGATGACAGCCCCAAGCAGCGGCCCATTCCGCACTTGCGCTGGTGGATTGCGGCGCTGTTGTTTGCCTCCACGGTCATCAATTACATTGACCGGCAGACGCTTTCCTTGCTCGCGCCGTATCTCAAGCAAGACTACCACTGGACCAACACCGACTACGCCAACCTGGTGATCGCCTTCCGCGTGGCCTATTCCATCGGTCAGACACTCTGCGGAAGGTTGATGGATCGCATCGGCACGAGGCGCGGGTTGAGTGTTTCCGTGCTGTGGTACTCCCTCGTTTCGATCCTCACCCCGCTAGCCCGGGGCTTCTATAGCTTCGCGTCGTTTCGCTTCCTTCTGGGCGCCGGGGAATCTGCCAATTGGCCGGGGGCCACGAAAGCGGTTTCCGAGTGGTTTCCGAAGCGTGAGCGAGGGTTGGCTACCGCGCTGTTTGACAGCGGATCGTCAGTCGGCAGCGCCATCGCCCCTTTCCTCGTGTTGACCGTGTACTCTCGTTGGGGATGGCGTCCGGCGTTCGTCCTTCCGGGACTGCTTGGTTTCCTCTGGCTTATCGTCTGGCGGCGCGCGTACCACCCGCCACAGCAACATCCGCGCGTCAGCGAAGCCGAACGCCAAATGATTCTTGGCGATGTCTATGCCCCCGGTGTGAAAACCGGTGGGCCGAAGCCGGGATGGGCTGCGCTCCTCACTCTGCCTCAGACCTGGGGAACGATTGTCGCCAAGGCGCTGACGGACCCGGTGTGGTTCTTCGTCACGGATTGGTTTCCCATCTATCTGGAGGCTAAAGGCATTCCTTTGCAGAGCAGCCTACTGGCTATATGGGTTCCGTTTATCTCGAGCGATTTGGGAAATTTCTTCGGTGGGGCCGCTTCCGGCTATCTGATTAAGCGCGGATGGTCCCTTGGGGCTGCGCGAAAGGCTCTGGTGGTATTTGGCGGCTTCGGAGTGCTTCTGCTCATTCCCACGGTTTTCACTTTCAACTTGTGGGCGATTGTGGCGTTCTTTTCGCTGGCCACTTTTTCCTACGCTGCGTTTTCGACCATTGCCAACGTGTTGCCTTCGGACCTTTTTTTCAGCGAGTCGGTTGCCTCCGCGAGCGGCATGAGCGGAACCGGCGCGGGGATCGGCACGATCATCGCGTTCGAGCTGATCGGGTACTTCTCCGATGCGCACCAAGCGGCACCCGCGCATTCCTTTGACCCGATCGTGATCGTTGCCGGCATGTTTCCTTTCGTCGCCATGATTCTCGTGTTGCTTCTCGTCCGCAACACCCGGGCAACGGAGGAGGGACTGGTCCGGCGGATTTAAGGATTCGCCCCGGTCCGCTTCTCAAAAAGGAAGCTGCGAATTCGCGCGTGTTGCGTTACTGTTTTCCTGTGTACGCGCCGACTGCAAGTCAAGGATGGAGCCTATGGACAGCTCAAACGATAAGCTTAACCGGAGAGAGTTCCTGCAGAAAGGAGCCGCAGTGGCGGCGGGAAGTGCGGCACTGAACACCACGGCACTTTCCTACTCGCGCATTGCCGGAGCCAACGAGCGGATCTCGCTGGGGCACATCGGCATCGGAAACCGTGGCGGGGAATTGGACGGAATTGTGGCGCTGCTCAAAGACACAAAAAATGTGGAGGTCTCGGCCGTTTGCGACTTGTGGACTCACAACCTCGAGCGCGCCGTCGCCGCCAATCAAAAATACTACGGCAAGGCGCCGCGCGCCCTTAAGCACCCCCAGGAGTTGCTGGCGCTCAAGGACGTGGACGCGGTAATGATATCCACTCCTGAACATTCGCATTCGCCGATCCTGAAACTGACAGCCGAAGCGGGCAAAGACGCTTACTGCGAAAAGCCCATGGGTAACGTTCTCGAAGAGGTCAAGGCCGCCCGCGATGCCGTTCTTGCGCGGAATCTCATCGCCCAGGTTGGCACGCAACACCGCAGCGAGCCCTATCAGATTGCCGCTCGTGACCTGATTCGCTCCGGCGTCCTCGGAGACGTCAGCAAGTATGAGATTGAATGGAACTATCACGGGCCTCGCTGGCGCGGGCGTCCCGAAGTGAAGATGATCCGCGAACAGGATGCCGACTGGCGCGCCTGGCTGATGACCAAACCTCTCAGGCCCTTCGATCCGCAGCTCTATTTCGAGTTTCGCCTCTACAAAGAGTTTTCCAGCGGCATTGCGGACCAGTGGATGAGCCACGGCATTGACCTCTGCCACTTCTTCATGGACGTCGACGACCCACACTCCGTCGTCGCAAACGGCGGCATTTTTGCCTGGCATGACGGCAGGGAGAATCCGGATACCTTCCAGGCACTTTTCACTTACGCGAACGGCTTCCTGGTGAGCTATGCGACGAGTTTTGGCAACGACGCGCCTAGCTTTACTCGGGTCATGGGAAAGAATGCTACGATGATCAACACGGGAGGTGAGGGCAGCCCGCGCTGGCAGATCGTGGAAGAGAAGGGCAACCACGAAGATGACTTGAATGTCGACTCCCAGCGGGCCGTTAAAGACGTACTGCTTCCCGGAGATACGGCGCTTCCTGCCACGGGGATTGGCGATGAGGATCCCTCGCACATGACCAACTGGCTCGATTGCTTGCGCACCCGCAAGCCACCCAATGCGACGGTGAATCACGGATTTGCGCACGCGGTGGCTTGCATGATGGCCACGCGTGCCTATTGGTCCGGGAAGAGAATTTACTGGGATCCCAAGACCGAAGCGATCCTCGACGAAGCCCCAAAATAGCGCAGCCGGTCGAAGCGACAGAGATATAATCCGTCCGGTGGAAATGGCGTGTGACAACCGGTGAGTCCAATGCTTTTCATACACTTTGTGCGTTACGGTCCGCGGCTCGCCTACCTACTAACGGTAGCGTCGCTTCTAGCTTTGCCGGGGCGGGCACAGAATCAACCTGTGCGCGTCATCGCTTTCGGGGCACATCCTGACGATTGCGACCTCGGCGCCGGAGGCATCGCTGCTAAGTATGCCGCGCGCGGCGACAAGGTGAAGTTTGTGTCGCTAACCAATGGCGATGCCGGGCACCAGTCGCTACGTGGCGAGGAACTTGCCAAGCGCCGTAGAGCCGAAGCACTGGAGGCTGGCCGACGCATCGGCATTGCGTACGAAGTGCTCGCTAATCACGACGGCAAGCTCTTGCCCACCTTGGAAGTGCGCGAGCAGGTCATCCGCGAGATCCGCCGGTGGAACGCGGACCTAGTCATTGCGCCTCGCCCGAATGATTATCATCCGGACCATCGGTACACTGGCGTCTTAGTGCAGGACGCCTCCTACATGGTGATCGTGCCGGATTTGGTGACGGATACGCCGGCGCTCAAGCGTAATCCCGTCTTCCTTTACTTTAGCGACCGGTTCACGCGTCCGGAGCCTTTTCGCGCGGACCTCGTGGTGTCGATTGACGATGTATTCGAGAAAAAGATCAATATGCTGGACGCGCATGTGTCGCAGTTCTATGAGTGGTTGCCGTGGACCGAAGGACAGCTCGAGCAAGTGCCGAAGGACCCGGGAGAGCGCAAGAAATGGCTGGCCGCGGGGCCGTTGGCAACGAGAAAAATGCAGCCGGAATGGCGGGAGGCGTTAGAGAAACGGTACGGCGCGCAAGCGGATCGTATTCAGCACGCGGAAGCTTTTGAGATCACCGAATACGGGCATCAACCGAGCGAGGACGAGATTCGTAAGCTCTTCCCATTTTTTCCTGACCGGTGACACTGTCCTTGCGGTTGACTTGCTCCCCGGAGTTCTGCTCGACAAGGTTCTGCTGAACAGATCCAGGGATGCGGGGCGTACTTTGCCTGACGCTAGGCAGTGTTGCCTGCATCGGTCCCGTCGTAGCTTCGATAACCCAGTGCAACGGGCGTGACGGTTTGTGGAACGCGGTTAACGTTGAAAGTGTGAGGCTCGAGCGTCCAGGCAACGAGACTGGATCGCACCCTGCCAGACGAACCCCTGGGTAAGCCCGGATCCCTCCCTTTCGGCCGACGCAATGCCACCTGCGCCAAGTTCCATCACATGAGCGACACACTCTAAAAGACAGCCATTGCGGTCGTCGGGCGACCACAGGCGTCCAAATCCTTTGCGCCAAAGCGAATTACACAAATCGCAACTGGACAGTCACGCGCCCGCAATAAACCCCCACTAAGCTGCCGGACGCGATTGCCGCCCAAGGTAATCCGGAGAGGTGAAATTCAGCATGAGCACAGACCGTCGAGAATTCTTGAAGCTACTGTCCACCGCGGCAGCTGCTGCTGCTTTTCCCGCACCTATCAGCCGCGCTCTTGCGCTTCCGGCGAATAACCGCACCGGCACCATCAATGACGTCGAGCACATTGTCTTCGTGATGCAAGAGAACCGTTCGTTCGATCACTACTTTGGCACCCTGCGCGGCGTGCGCGGCTTCGGAGACCCGCGAGCGGTCAAGCTTCCCACCGGTAAAAGCGTCTTTCATCAGCCGGACCCCCAGAATTCCGATGGCTACGTGCTGCCCTTCCGTCCCGATGCCGCCCATCTGGGTCTGCAGTTCCTCGAGGACACGCCGCACGACTGGACCGGCACGCACGCCGCGTGGAACGGCGGAGCCTACGACCAGTGGGTGCCGCAAAAGGGCGCGACCTCCATGGCGCATCTGACTCGCCAAGATATTCCGTTCCACTATGCGCTTGCCGACGCGTTTACGGTGTGCGACGCCTACTACTGCTCGTTGCTCGGGCCGACCGACCCCAACCGGTATCACATGTGGACCGGATGGGTCGGCAATGACGGAAGCGGGGGCGGCCCGGTCATCGACAATGCCGAGCTCGGCTACGGCTGGTCGACCTACCCCGAGCGGCTGGAAGCGGCGGGAATCTCTTGGAAAATCTATCAAGACGCTGGCGACGGACTCGATGCGGCCGATTATTGGGGCTGGACCGGCAATGCCTACATCGGAAACTACGGGGACAATTCTCTGCTGTATTTCTTCCAGTATCAAAACGCACCGGACACGAGCCCGCTGGCGGAAAAAGCGCGAACGGGCACCAATATTTTGAAGAGCGGAACGCTGTTCGACATCTTCCGCAATGACGTCCTCAACAATCGGTTGCCGCAAGTCTCCTGGATTGTCGCGCCGGAAGCGTATACGGAGCACGGGAACTGGCCTTCCAACTACGGCGCTTGGTACGTTTCGCTGATGCTCGATGCGCTGACCGCCAACCCCGAGGCGTGGAGCAAGACGGTCTTTTTCTACCTGTTCGACGAAAACGACGGCTTCTTCGACCACATCGTTCCGCCCACCCCGCCTCGGTCGAGAGCCGAGGGCATCTCGACGGTGGGCACGACTAACGAATTGTTCGAAGGAGCCCCGAATTATCCCCTCTCCAGGTTCCCCGCCGGGCCGTACGGGCTTGGCGTGCGTGTGCCGATGATCGTCATCTCGCCTTGGACCAAGGGTGGCTGGGTCGATTCCCAGGTGTTTGATCACACCTCGCTGATCCGCTTTGTGGAACGCCGCTTTGGCGTTTTGGAGCCGAACATTACGCCATGGCGCCGGGCCGTAGCCGGCGACCTCACTTCGGCATTCAACTTTGCGTCACCGAATGACGCCGTTGTGACTTTGCCCAGCACGGCTTCCTATCCGCCGCTACCGCAAGACGTGGCTGCCGGCGTGCGTTTACCCGATTACGTGCCCACTCCGCCAGCGAACCAGGCGCTGCCCCAGCAGGAGCCCGGCACACGCCCGCCACGCGCGTTGCCGTATGAGCTGCACGTCGATGGCGAAGTAAGCGCTTCGGGCATGCAACTTTTCTTTCGGAACACCGGCCAAGCCGCAGCGGTCTTTCAAGCACGGTCGGGCGACGGGCAGACGGGGCCGTGGACTTACACGGTCGGCGCTCGCGACCAAGCGTCAGACCACTTGGCGGCCACCCGCTCTTCCTACGACTGGGTGGTGTACGGCCCGAACGGCTTCCTGCGCACTTTCGCGGGCAGCCTTGGGGCGGACAGTGCCAAGCTCACGGTCAAGACCAGTTACGACCGGAATTCGGGCGGTGTCGCCCTGGTGATTCAAAACCAGGGCTCAAGCGCAGAGAGAGTGAGCGTCTTTGACGCGTACTCCGGCAAAACGCATACGCGCGCGCTCGCGCCGCACGGAAGCGCAACATTTGTGAGCGAGCTCGAAGAATCATCCGGCTGGTACGACTTCCGCGTAACGGTCGAGTCCGATGCGAGCTTCGAGAGGCAATCGGCAGGACACGTCGAAACGGGCAAACCCGGCGTGACCGACCCGGCGATCGCCGGCGGCGTGCCGGAGGCCGCCAGGGTAGCCTGAAGGCAGTTCAATCGCAAAGCTGCGCCCGGCCTCTGCAAGCAGAGCAGGAGGAGGCCGGGCGTTTTCTTAGCAACTCACCGAAACTCGACGTCGGGCTCGATGCCACCAAGCCATGGGGCCGAGTTCCCAGGGCTTGGTGTCTCGATTGAGCGAGCAGCGGCGGCGGGCACAGGCTCAGTGGCCGCCGAACAGGTCCGACATTACGGCAACGTTCGGATCGCAAGCATGGTTCAGGCAGGGAAGCCCCAATGCTGCCTCGATGGACTTCAGCAAAGAGAAGCTGGTGTAAAAGGTATTGCTTTTTCACGCCATTTTCGCCCTCGCGGTTGATCTCCACGGTGAGGACGACGTTGTTCTGGTTCTGAGGCGGAAACACACCGTTGGTGTTGTTGAGCAATCCACTGTAGTCGTTTTCATCCCAAACGATGACAATCGCGTTTCGCCCTTCGTTCCAGACTGGCGACGCTTTGATGCCCTCGACCAGCCGCTCGATGGTGACGTCGCCCTGCTGAATCAAACCCGGATTCAGGCCCGCGGTGGTTCCCACCGTCGCACTGCCTGGTGGGAGACCCGGGTCAAAAGCGCAGAAGGCGTCACCGTTCCCGCGGCCGTGTTGATCGTCGCATTGATTCGGCTCACGATGAAGGAGAATGACGGGACATTTCCTGTCGCCAGATCAGCATAGAGACCGCGGGGCCCGTCGAAGCCGACCACGTTATTCAGACTATGCTCCGACGAATAACCCTCCTGCACGTTCTTGAAATAAGCGAAGGGGTTGTGCTTCACCGCATAGGCCTGAACCACGTCAGCCGTCGATCGCGGCGCGAGATCTGTGAAGTCGGTCAGATTGCTTACGGTGCCGTTGGAACAACAGCGGGGAAATGGTTCCGATCGCGCGGATGCTAGGAGACCATTGTTGCTGCACGGTTACGGCAAGGCTTGGCGGAGGTAAACTTTGGGCGCACAGGCTCTAAACCCGAACGGCGCCTCCGCCACCCCGATCACTCGTCGTCGGAATCAGCAAACTGCCTTTACTTTCCTGGTTGAGCTGCATCCACCTGGAGGCGTCTGTGGTGCAAAGGGAAGAGCAGGAAGATCCGTGCAGGCTTGTCAACCGACCCTCACCGAAATGCCGGATGGCCCGACCAGGACGCTCTAGCAAAGAGTGCCGAAACCCTGGTTTGGTGCGCGATCCCGGACTCTCACTTCACTCGCTTCGCGTGTTGGTCGGCTCCGCCTTGGTGAAGAATCAGCTCTGTGGCGTGGCCATGGCCATCCGTTACGAACGTGATCTGGGCATCGACGACCTTGGCGACAAAATCATGATCGCCTTCGGGGAATATTTCGACCCATCCCTGCCCGGTTGCCTGGGTCATGAAATGATCGCCATCCCGCGTGACCTTTAAGACGAAGTTCGGCGCCAATTGATAGCTGCCCACGTAGCCGTCGAATATTTTCGGATCGATCTTCGCCGCCGGGCGCTCCGAGGCCAGCACCACGCTTCCGCCGTCAGCGAGGATATGCAGATTCGCCGCAATCTCCTGAGGCGCCGATCCGTTGACATTCGCGAGGACGACTACCGTGAGCTTGTCGTCGGGATAGTAGGCCAACATCGTATTGAAGCCTTCGATTCCGCCTCCGTGCGCAATTTCTTCGTGGCCATTAACGGAGCCTATGCCCAGGCCAAGTCCGTAGTCGTTTTTGAATGGCGTGGTCATCTTCTTCAAAGAAGCGGGCGAAAGCAGCTTTCCTCCGAATAGGCCCTGTTCCCAGCGCAGCAGATCTTCGGTGGTCGAATAGAGCCCGCCAGCGGAGAGTGGAATCGTCATATCGATGTAGCCCGCGTTAACTAGTCCGTCTTTGTTCGGAGCGTATCCCGACGCCCGATTCGGAATGACCGTGGAGTTGGAGTCGTAGCCCGAGTCCACCATGCCCAGCGGCTTGAAGATGTTATCCTGCAGGAACTGGGCATAGCTTTCGCCGCTGATCTTCTCAATCAGGTATCCGAGAAGGACGTATCCCGAGTTGCTGTAACTCCATCGCTCGCCCGGCTGGAAATCCAGCGGTTTGTCACGGAAGCGCGTGACGAGCTCCTCGGGCGTCGCAGAGAAGGGTTCGAGCTTGCGGTAATCGGAGAAGCTCGTGAAGTTCGGGATTCCGGAGGTGTGCGTCAGCAAGTTAAAGATGGTGATCCGGTCCCAGACCGCCGGAGCGTCCGGCATGTATTTCTTGACCGGATCGTCCACCTTCAGTTTTCCCCGTTCCTCGAGGAGCAGAATGGATGCCGCAGTGAACTGTTTCGTGATCGATCCCAACCGAAATTTCGTTTTCGGAGAGTCCGGAATATTCCACTCAAGATTGGCGAAGCCATAGCCCTTATCGAGCAAGACCTCGTTTTCGCGAGCAACGAGCACAGCTCCCATGAACTGTTTATCCTTAACGAAGGATTGAACCACCTGTTCCATGCGAGCAAGGTTTGGTGCCGGCGCCGACTTCCTTTCCGATTGACTCGAGCCAGCAGACTTGCGGGCATATTCCCGGCTTGCAGTTCTCGCGGCTACGAGCAATGTCGCTGAAGCACATACGAGTACAAGAATGGACCGTTTCATGGCTCCCCATCCGACCTTTAAGGTTAGTTCATTCTACCCGTCCAAGGCGGAGACAAAGGCTAGATCTGTCGAGGACGCAACCTTCTGTGCACCTCCTGAGTCGAAGGGGTTCGATGCATTCTTGAATGCTCGTCACCGAAGTTGGTGCCGGGACAAACCCCATGGGGAGTAACGTATGATTCCGGTGAGGTATCCGTGCTCGGCGACGCGCAGATCAGCCAATTCATCTATGAAGGCTTCCTGAAAATCCAGGAGGCCTTTCCGCGTGAGCTTGCCGCCGAGAGCCGCTCCATTTTGTGGCGGGACACCGGTTGTGAGGAGGCCGACCCAAGGACCTGGACGAAGCCCGTGATCCGCCTAGGCATGTATGCACAAAAACCATTTGCGACGGCCGCGAATACGCCGGTCCTGCACCAAGCGTTCGATCAGCTTGTCGGTCCAGGCCGATGGCGTGCTCGCAGCGATCTCGGAACGTTCCCAATTCGTTTTCCGTCGCCTGACGACCCGGGAGACGCAGGCTGGCACGTTGACAACAGTTTCCCGCATGATTCGAGCGATACCGGTGATTTTCTGAATTGGCGCATCAACGTGGTTTCGAAAGGAAGAGCCCTGCTCATGCTGTTTCTTTTCTCCGATGTCGGCGAAAATGACGCTCCGACTCGCATTCGAGTCGGTTCGCATCTTGATGTCGCAAGGATTCTTGCTCCCCTGGGCGAGACCGGCTTGTCTTCGAGAGAACTGGCCGCCCAGGAAGGCTTTGCTAAAACCGCTTCGCGGCACGAGGTAGCGGCCACAGGCGACGCAGGCACGGTCTACCTATGCCATCCGTTTTTGGTGCATGCCGCTCAAGAGCATCACGGCTTCCACGCGCGGTTTCTTGCACAGCCACCACTTCTGCCGGCCGAACCGTTTCTTCTCCATCGTATAGATGGGGCATACTCTCCGGTCGAACAAGCCATCCGAATCGCGCTTGATATTGCTTGAGTTCAGCCTGACGACTGTAGTCTTCGCGCTGCATGCCAAGAAGGGAACCCAAGGGATCGAGCTCGGATCGGACCCGAGGAGTGGTGTTCTGGAACGCGAGCCGCCGTCTCAGTTCCGAAACGGCGGCTCAACGAGAGCTGCCAACGGGCAGTTAGTCTGGCAGAGATAAGTGCGGCTACGGGTAACGCTGCCGGATTTTCACCGTGCGATCAAGTTCATCGGAGACTTCCAGAATTTTCAGCTGCAGATCCTTGTCGAGCGTCTCCGTGCGCAGAAATGCGTGAACCTGTGCTTGAGCTTCGGCGGACTGTTGACCTCCGATAAACGCGTTGAGCCAGCCCAGGAGAAAAAAGATTTTGCGTTCCCGCTTGATCTGCGGCAGGGCTTCGAGCGCCGGTTTCAGAAAGGGCAGCGTCAACTCGGACTGGTTCCAGTAATTAAACGATCCCAGGCTCTGCTCGATCCAGTCTTCCGGGCGAGAAGAAACCTTCAGATAATCGGTGAAATAGCGTTGCTTGGAAGGGCGTTCCGGCCGCGCGGCTTCGGCCACGTAGGCGTACTTCTGGCCATCGCCGGTGTTGTCGCGCTTCTGTTCGGAGGCGAAGAAAGCTTGAGCTTCCGGATCATTCAGAGCAATGAGCGCAGTGAGGATCGTCCAGCGATCCAGGGGGCGAAGTTCTACACCCGGAACGGCGAGCTTTCCAGCTAGAAGGTTTTTCAGTTCTGCACGTCCCGGCTCGCTCTCGGTGATGGCGCGGAGGCCGCGAAACCAAATGATGCGCAAGTCCTGATTGGGAGAATGAAGCATCTGGTCCGAAGCCAGCATCTCCGCCCTGGGGACCATTTCCGCACGCACCGTCGGGTTGACGTAACGGTGCATGCCGGCAGCGACGTGGCCGACGAGACTCTGCGCCAACGATTCGTCGCTTTCTGTGGGAAGGAGGCGTAGCGCGAGTTCCAAAAAATCACCGGGGCCAAGTTCCGCTTCACGGACGGAATCCCACAACGATCCCCAAAGCAAGGTTCGCTCGAAAACAGCGGAGATTCCGCCCAGCTGCTCCATGACGGCTTTGCGGCTGCGATCGTCGAGAAGGAAGCGGCCGTAAGCATAGTCCCGATCGTTGAGGAATACATATTGCGGACAGGGTTTCGCGATGGCTACCTCGAGTTCGGCCCGCTGTGAATTCAGTTCCGCGCGCAGACGAATTGCGTCCCGGTCGGGGTAAGCGAGCAGGATTTGCATGCCCACGGGCCAAACACCGCCCTCTCCGAGTACATCCTTTTGCGTCAACGAAAAGTGGTTTATCCGGTTTTGCGCATCGCACGACCAGGAAACATCCACCTGCGGCATGCCGCGGTGACGAATCCACATGGCCGCCCAATCCTGAAGCGGCTTTCCGGAAACATGCTCGAACGCGCGTACAAGATCGCTCCATTCCGCACTGGCGTACGCATGCTCGGTGAGATAGAGGCGCAAGCCCTCCCGGAAATGATCTTCCCCGAGGACAAAGGCGAGCTGGTTGAGAACCCCGGGAGCTTTGGAATAAACGATCGCGCCGTAGGCGGATTTCGCGTCTTTGAGATTGGCGATGTCCTGATAGATGGGTGTTGTGCCCTTGGTCGAATCGATCCCATAAGCGGCCGGTTTGATGGATTGATAGAAGCGCTTCCAGATGTTCTCGTTCGGCTTTATCGAGGCCAGCGTCTGATAAGCCATGTACTGCGCGAAACCCTCCTTCAGCCACAGGTCGTCAAACCAGCGCATGGTGGTGAAGTCGCCGAACCATTGGTGTGTCAGCTCATGAAGCACAAGGATGTCGCGATTGAGGTGGTCGCTGTGCGTCGGCGCCGCCCGGAAGAGAACCGATTCCTCTCGCAGAAAAGTTGCTCCGGCGTGTTCCATTCCGCCATAGGCAAAACCGGGAATGAGCACCATGTCATACTTGGGAAACGGGAAAGGCTCGGCGAAGAAGCGGGAAAGATAATCGATTCCTTGGGCCGCGATTTGCTGCACTTCCGGCGCCTCCTCTTCCGCCTTCTTGAATTTGGACTGCCGGACATACAATCCAGGCAGGCTAGGTGTTTCATGCACTTTGCGAAAAGGCCCCGCAGCAAAGGCAAACAGATAGGTGCTGATGGGGCGTGTTTCGGAAAAAACGGTAAGGCGCCGGCCGGGACCAGCTTGGGATTGCGATTCGATCGCCGTATTGGAAACGGCCGTCCAATTTTCCGGCGCGGTCAGTTCGAGCCGAAAGCGGCCTTTCAAATCGGGCTGGTCAAAACAGGGAAAGGCCATCTCGGCGTCCATGGGGACAAACAGAGTGTAGACGTACTCGGTGCTGTCGTCTTTGTCTTCAAAGCGAGTGATGGCTCTCCCCGCCGTCGCGACCGGCGCGGTGAAATCCATGTTGAGAGTATTTTCACCCCGATGAATGGTGTTTGCCGGCAACTTGATGTGGCCGTTGTCGATCTTTGCCGGAACCGGCGCGCCATTGACGGTCAGGTTGGTGACGCTTCCTTCGCGGAAGTCGATCAGAATCACCTCGGAAGAACTGGCACGAAACTTAAGGTCCTCATGACCGGATGCGGAGGAAGCGTGCGGGATAAGCGTGAAGCGGAGATCATAGCGCAGGTCTGATATCTCGGCGGCGCGCTGGCGGGCGAGATCCCGTGGGATGCCCTCGGGCGGTGCGGCCATCAAATGGTTCGCAGCCAACAGGGCGAAGGCGGCAAGAATCATGCGCATCGCGGGAAGAAATTTACACGAACACAAGCTCCTGAGGGAAGACCGGAGAGGGCAAGGGCAGCCAGCCTGCTCGATTTTTCCGCGCAACTTAAGCCAGAATAACGTTATGATAGGGCCCGCCAGAGAGCGGAGCCAGGAGGTGATGGCCTTGCATGCGAAGAAACCGAGCCGCGTGAGTTCTGGATTTCTCGCGGCGCTGCTCTTCGTTGTCTTGATCCTGGTCATGGCCATCTTCGAGCGCGGGCGTTCCCTGGCGCTGGCCGAGACGCCATCGGTGCATGGTCCGTGGATGGACAAAACGCTCTCGCCGGACCGCCGCGCGGATCTTGTGCTCCAAGAAATGACCCTGGATGAGAAGATCGCTTTGCTCCACGGAAACGGCATGCCCGGATGGCCGAGAGCCGTACCTCACGCAAACCCATACCTTGGCAACGGTGGTGCGGGTTTTGTGCTCGGGGTCCAGCGGCTGGGAATCCCGATCATCCAGATGAGCGACGCTGCGTACGGCGTGCGCAGCAGCGGTGAGAACGGCCGCTACTCGACGGCCCTGCCGTCCAACGTTGCCGCGGCGGCAAGCTGGGACGTGCAGGCAGCCTGCGCCTACGGTGCGCTGATCGGGCGCGAATTGCGCGCCCAGGGCTACAACATGTCGCTCGGCGGCGGCGTGAACTTGACTCGCGACCCGCGCAACGGCCGGACGTTTGAATACATGGGCGAGGATCCGGTCCTCGCGGGGACGCTCGTGGGCGACCGCGTGAAATGCGAGCAAGCCCAGCATGTGATCGGCGACATGAAACACTACGCTTTGAATGACCAGGAAAGCGGGCGCAATGAAGTGAACGCGATCATCGGCAAGCGCGCCATGCGCGAGAGCGACCTGCTGGCCTTCCAGATTGGAATCGGCATTGCCGACCCTGCGGCGGTGATGTGCTCCTACAACGCGGTCAACGGTGACTACGCCTGCGAAAACAAATACCTGTTGACCGACGTTCTAAAGAAGGATTGGAACTTCAAAGGCTTCGTGGTTTCCGACTGGGGCGGCACGCACAGCACGGAAAAGGCCTCCGCCGCGGGACTCGATCACGAAGAGCCGATGGACGATTTCTTTGGAGACAAATTCAAGCAGACGGTGGAAGCGGGCAAAATTCCTACTGCCGAGTTGGACGACCACGTGCACCGAATTCTGCGTTCGGAGTTTGCGAGCGGTATTGTCGACGATCCGGTCAAAAAGAGTGTGGTGGACGTCGAAGGCGGCTTGGAAATCTCGCGCCACATCGCGGAGCAAAGCATCGTGCTGTTGAAGAATGACCGGGGGATATTGCCGCTCGATCGCGCAAAGCTGCATTCCATAGCCGTGATCGGGCCGAACGCAGATACCAGCATGATTTCCGGCGGCGGTTCGGCGCAGGTGGATCCTCCCGGACACGGCGCAACCAAATGGAAAGAGCACGTTTGGTTTCCGTCCTCGCCGCTGAAAGCCATCGCTAGAAAAACTCCGGGAGCAACCGTGGAGTTCGACTCGGGCGCGGACCCTGCCTACGCGGCAGCGTTGGCGAAGAGGTCGGATGTGGCCATTGTCTTTGCCTATCAGTGGACGAGCGAGGACATGGACCTGCCGAATCTATCTCTGCCGGAAAATCAGGATGCGATGATTGAGCAAGTGGCCGCCGCCAATCCGCAGACCATCGTCGTGCTCGAAACCGGTACCGCGGTCACCATGCCGTGGCTCAACGCCGTGCGCGGGGTTTTGGAGGCGTGGTACACCGGCAGCCAGGGCGCCGATGCGGTCGCGAACATTCTGTTCGGCGAAGTGAATCCCACGGCAAAGCTGCCTATGACGTTCCCGCGCAGCGAGGCGGATCTGCCGCATCCGCAACTCGCGACGCCGCCGCCGGAAGAGCGCGGGCGCAGAAGATCCGGCGAAGCCAAGCCGACCTTTGAAGTTCATTACGACGAAGGTTTGAAGGTCGGCTACAAATGGTACGACGCTGCGAACAAGCCGGTGCTTTTCCCGTTCGGCTTCGGACTATCCTACACGACGTTTGGCTACTCAGGGTTGCGAGTGAGTACCGGCAGCGAAACGACCATCGGCTTCACCGTGAAAAACACCGGCAGCCGCGCGGGAGAGGAAGTCGCCGAAGTGTACGCGACGCTCCCGGCGAGCGCCGGCGAACCTCCGAAACGGCTGGTCGGCTGGGACAAAGTGCACCTGAATGCAGGCGAGAGCAAGGAAGTGAGCGTGCCGGTGAAAACCTTTTATCTTTCCATCTACGACGAAGCTTCGGATAGCTGGAAGCTTGTGCCCGGCACCTACAAGTTCATGGTGGGTGGTTCATCGCAAAGTCTACCGCTCGTGGAAAACGTCAACCTGAAATAGACCTTGGCGCCCGGAGAGGCGCGCGGCGTTGGAAAAAAGCAAGCCGACGGGTTTCAAGCAGGCCTCACTTGTCCGCCAGGGACACGCAACTTCTGGTCCAAATTCGGGCTATCTCGGATGGCGTTCCGTTTCGCTGCCGCCGACACCCAGGCACAGGGCGGCGCCGCCGGCAATTCCGGATTCTTCGCCATAACGCGCCGGAACCATCGGAATTTCCAGGCATCGCTTGTTCAAGCTCCATCGAGGAAGTTGCTCGCGGATTTTTTTGAAAAAGGGACCGAGCATGGCGGCTGCGCCGCCTCCGATGATGATGACGTCGGGCTCCAGCAAATCCACGATGTTGCCAAGCCAGATGGTGAGCACTTCGACCGTCTCGAGCAGGATTTCCCTCGCCAGCCAGTCGCCCGCTGCGTACGCCCGCCCGACCATCTCGCTCGTAACCGCTTCCATTTTTCCGCCAGCTAGTTCGAGCATGGCGGATTGCCGCCCGGTAGCTTCGGCGAGCCGCGCCCGGGCTTTTTTTGCGATGGCGGTGCCGGAGGCCAGCGCTTCGATGCATCCCTTCTTGCCGCATCCGCAGACGGGCCCGTGGTAATCGATGACCATGTGCCCTGCTTCGTCCGCGGCACCGGTGCGCCCGTGGTAGATGCGTCCGTCAAAAAGGATTCCCGCGCCGATGCCCGTGCCAATGCAGGCGTAAAAAACATTGCGATAACCGCGGCCCGCTCCCCAGAGCGCCTCCGCGAGTCCCGCGGACTTTGCGTCATTGTCGAGCTTCACCGAGCCGTTGTAGCGGCGCGCGATTTCCGCAGCAAGCGGATAATTGCGCCAGCAGGTCACGTTGGGAGGATTCAGCACGACGCCGGTGTGAGGATCGAGCGGTCCGGGAGCGCAAATGCCGATAGGCCGCCGAGCGGCGTTCTTGTCCGGCGCGAGCTTCAGCAGTTCGTCAATCGCGGAGGTCACGGCAGCAAGTCCTTCCTCTGCCGTACCTTGGGAGTTCATCGGCACGCGGGTATGCTGGCGGATTTGGCCGTGCGCGTCGACGAATCCCGCAGCCACTTTCGTGCCGCCCACATCCACGCCGATGGCCCAGGCGCTGCCTCCCTGTTGGGTCATGGTCATCAGTAGTGGATCAATCCGCTAATGTTTTGCATAGCGCACACTGTTCGGCTTCGACCCGCTTAGGGCGAAAAAGAGAATATAGAGGTAGCAGAAGGCCGCCGCAATCAGCGCGTAGTGAATGCCCTGGCCCCAGCTGGTCTCCCCCTGGATCATCCCCGCATAGAAGCGATGGTTAAGGAGATCGCCCACTTTCCCCACCAACCAAGGAATCACCGCTCCGCCCACAATGGCCATATTCAAAATGCCTGAGCCATCACCGGTCAGCGGCCCCAACTCATCGATTCCCATGGTGAAGATGCAGGGGAACATGATGGAGTTGAACAGTCCGACAGACAGAATCGTCCACATCGCGACATGTCCGTTAGTGAAGACCGAAGTAGTGGCTAGGAGTCCGGCCATCATCGCGGCGAACGCCAGCAGCTTGCTTGGTTTGATTTTCTGCAGCAGCCCTGAGCCGATGAAGCGGCCGACCATGGCGCCCATCCAGTACACCGAGATATACCTGGCGGCCTCGCCGAGGGCCGCCCGGTATCGCGTGGCAGCATCAGGAATTGCGGCTGGCGAAAGAAATCCTCCGATGTTGTCCAGCGCAAGGTAGTTCGCAATGGAACTCCCAATCGCTACTTCGCCGCCAACGTAAACGAAAATTCCAATTGCCGCGAAGACGAGATTGCGATGTTTCCACACCGAGTCCTCGATCTTCTCGCCAATGTGGTGTTCCGCGGAAGTCATTCTGGGGAGCTTGGAAAGGCCAATTCCGATGGCGAGCAGCGCCAATGCGGTCGCAAAGAAATAGACATAGAGACGAATCACCGCGTTTGCTTCCTGCGCGGCACTCGGTCTCATCGCTGTTGCCGTTGTCCGGAGAATCAGATGTGCCCCAATCCAGGGAAAGATCGTAGTACCGAGAGAGTTGAAGGCCTGCGTCAGGTTCAAGCGGCTGGAAGCCGTCTCCGGTTTCCCCAGCACTGCAACGTAAGGGTTCGCCGCTACTTGCAGGATCGTGATTCCCGTTGCCAAAAGAATGAGCGCAACCAGAAAAAAAGGGAACGAAGGGATCTTTGCCGCCGGGAAGAAACCCAGACAGGCAACGACCATCGTGAGTAAGCCGACGACGATGGCCCTCTTGTAGCCGATCCAGTCAATGATCTTCGCTGCGGGAATCGAAAAGATGAAATAGGCGGAAAAAAAGGCGGTTTGGATGAGCATGCTGGCCGCAAGCTCAATCTTGAAGACGTGCTGCGCGTAGGGGATCAGAACATCATTCAACGACGTGAGCGAGCCCCACATGAAGAAAAGAGTCGTCAGAATCGCCAGTGGGCCGGTGTAGCTGGTAGCCGCTTCGTTTACGATTGCCGGGCCTTTCACAGATACATTTTCCATCGACGTTCACGTCCATTCTTACAACGTCTGCCTAACCAAGCGCCGGTCGACCGCGGAGGATGATGACACAGTTGGCGCGCGTAGAGAACCTTTGTCGTTGCGCGGGTGCGGGCGCGACATGTTATAAAATTTCGGCAGAATCGTCATTTTACAGACACTGGGTACGATATGAATACGCCAACATCCCTGGCTCTCGTTCTGGCCTGCTGTTCATCCAGTCTCTCTTTCCTTGTTAAGCCCGGCCGCGCGCAAGAAACCGCTGCCCCCGTCGTTGTCTTGAGCGAAGCCGGCTTGCCCTCGGCAGACTCGCCGGCATTTCCTGAGAAGCAACTCGAAACGGCCCTCCTGGGAGCGCGCTTTGCTTCTGCCAAGGAACTCGACTCCCTGCTGAGGGAATCCTCCACCCGTCTGCTTGTCCTTCCTTACGGCTCCGCTTTCCCCGAGGAGAATTGGTCCGCCATTCACGCGTTTCTTGAGCATGGCGGAAATCTGCTGGTTCTTGGCGGGCGTCCCTTCACGCGAGCCGCGTATCACGACGATTCCGGATGGCGTCTGCGCGATTACAGCGTGCGCTTCATCCGGCAGTTGTCCATGGACCAGTTCCAGACCACGCCTGGCTCCGCAGGAATGGAATTCCAAAGCAATCCGGACATCACCATCTCTCTGCCGCGCTTTTCCTGGCAGCGCGCGTTCAGTCCCGTCATTCGGCTTAGCGCGGTGGATCTGTACAACCGCGGCGGCTCGGCGGGCTCGATTGACGCGCGGCTCGATCCGCTGGCCTGGGGAGTGGAAAACGGCCGCAAAATGGCTGCTCCGGCTATAGAAATCGATCATCTGCGAAACGGTTTTGACGGCGGCCGCTGGGTTTTTCTTACCTCGGAACTCCCTTCACAATTCGCGGCAAGCAACGAAGCCGTCGCGCTGATTCGCACGCTTGCCGAACGCGCGCGACACGGCTCCGAGGAATTCACGGCGCGCCCGGCGCTTCCTCTTTATCTGCCGGGCGAACCGGTGGAAGTGGAAGTTCTCTGGCACGCCGCCGAAAAGGCATCTGGACCGCTTAGGATCCGCATCACGGAATTTCCCGAGGCCCAGCCCGCCGAGCGCGAAGCGCAAACGGCAAACCTATCCGCGCCACAAACTCTGTTGTTTCCCGCGCCCAAGGAAAAAGGCTTTCACGTCATCGCAGCCGAGCTTCTCGAGGGCGGCAAAACCCGCAACGTGTACCGTTCGGGCTTCTGGATTCGCGATACCGATTTTCTGCGCTCCGGCCGGCACCTGACGGTGAATCACGATTTCTTCGAAGTCGATGGCCAACCGATCGCCGTGGTCGGCACTACTTATATGTCCAGCGAAGTGCAGCGGCTCTATTTCGATCACCCCAACGTGTATGTGTGGGACCGCGACATGGCACAGATCGAGGCCGCCGGACTCAACATGCTGCGCACGGGTTGGTGGACGGGCTGGGACAAATTCTGCGACGAAAACGGCCAGCCGTATGAGCGCACGCTGCGTACTCTCGAAGCCTACCTGATGACGGCGCGGAAGCACGGCTTCCCGGTGCAATTCAACTTCTTCGCTTTTCTTCCCGATGTTCTTGGCGGGGTAAATCCGTATTGGGGTCCGGAAGCGCGGCGCAAACAGCAGACCTTGGTCACTACCGTTGTCGGCCGTTTTCGCGACGTTCCGTTTTTGGCGTGGGACCTGATCAACGAACCCAGCATTTCGGAGCACTTGTGGCAGACGCGCCCGAATGGCGATCCCATCGAGTTGGCGGCGTGGAACGAGTGGCTTTCGAAACGCTATCCCGACCGCGCCGGGCTCGCGGCCGCTTGGAACGTCCCGCTCGATTCCCTATCAGGAACCGTGTCCTTGCCGGGAGAACTCGAGTTCAGCTCGCGTGGAATGTATGTCGGCCACAACTCGCTTCGCGTGTATGACTATTTCTTGTTCGCGCAGGAAGCGTTTTTGGACTGGGTGCGCGCGATGCGGGAAAAGATCCGCGAGACAGGCTCGCGGCAGCTCATCACCGCTGGACAGGATGAAGGCGGCGTGAGGGACCGCTTGTCGCCCGCTTTTTACGGGGCTGCGGTTGATTTCACGACCAACCATTCCTGGTGGGGGAACGACTCCCTGCTGTGGGATTCGCTTGCCGCCAAGCAGCCGGGCGAGACCATGCTCATTCAGGAGACCGGGCTGCAGCGCGAAATCAATTTGAATGAAACGGCGCGTTTCACGCCGGACGAGGAAGCTTCGCTTTTCGAGCGCAAAGTCGCTCTTTCCTTTGTGCAGGGAGCCGGCGCCATCGAATGGCTGTGGAACACCAACTCCTACATGACGGAAGCCAACGAGGCGCCTATTGGCGCGTTGCGAGCCGATGGTACGGAGAAGCCGGAAGCCACGGTGATGCGTGATTTTGCGAGCTTTGCGAAATCTCTCCATAGCCATTTGCAGGATCCGCGGCAGCCTTCCGTTGCCATCGTCACCTCGCAGGCGGCGCAATTCTCGGTTCTTTCCGACCTGCAGCTCGAGGCGCAGCAGAAAGCGGTCCGCGCGCTCGCCTACCGCCTGCAGGTCACTCCGTATGTGATTGCCGAAAACCAAATCGCCAGGCTCGGCGCGCCGCAGCTCGTCATTCTGCCTTCACCCGAGTCTTTGGACGAAAACACCTGGCAAGCTTTGCTTGCGTATGTGAAAAACGGCGGGCATCTACTGGTTACCGGACCTGTCTCGCGCAACGAACACTGGCAATTCCGCGATCGGCCACATGAACTCGGGTTAAACACGCAAATCGACCCGCAAAGCTACCGAGGCGCAGAAATCCGGCTCCCCGGCAAGGCGGTTGCTCTCTCGTTCGATCAGCAAAAACAATCCGTCCTCGAAGCGCTTCGCTTCAGCGACGGCGCAACCTGGAAAGAGATTCCCTACCGCAAGGGGAAGATCTTTTGGGCTTCGTATTCCGCGGAATTGGCAGAAGGACTGGATGCGGCCACCTCTGTTTACGGATATGTTTTGGACACGCTGAAAATCAAGCCGCCGTTCGAGTGGCAATCCGCACTCCCGGCAGATGTGTTGATTTCCGCCACCGAACTCCAGGACTCCGTCCTCTACATCCTGGAATCGGAAAATGCCGAAGACGCTGCGATCGACCTTCGCGACGCAGTAACCGGCGCCCGTTTGACGCTGAAGCTTCCCTCGCAGCATGCCGCGATCGCTCTGATTGGGAAACACGAAAAAGCAGTTATCGCCAAGTACGGGTTCTGAGGCGACAGCACGCTCGAAAAGCCTCAGCAGCAGCTATCGGCGCTGACGCCGGCAACGCCATCGCCGTGTAACCTTTTTTCAGCTGGGGTCTCCAATCTATAGGGCGCAAAAGTGTTTTCCGCTTTACCCCGCTTGGAGCGGTAGGCTTTCCAGCCGTTTTTTTTGTCTGCCACGAAGAAGGGTACGTAGGATAATAAGAAGAAAACAGGGCAGTCGTTTGGAGGCGCGAGATGTTGATCCGTAAGGCTGCGGATTTGACGTACGTGGATGTTACGCCGAAGCAGGTCTACTTGAACCGAAGGAGATTCCTCGAAGCCATGGGGATCGTCGGCGCCACCGCCATCGCCGGCCGGCGCCTGTTCGAATTGGCCGCGCCCTCCGAGACCGCGCTTGCCGCGTCAAAGTTCAGCGGCCTTCTCAAGAGCCCGTTTAGCACCACTGAAAAGGAAAACTCCTACCAGGACGTGACGCACTACAACAATTTCTACGAATTCGGCACGGGTAAGGAGGACCCGGCGAAAAACGCGCAAAAATTCGACACCTCCAACTGGATGGTTTCCGTCGAAGGCGACGTTTCGAAGCCTCGCAAGTTCTCCATGGATGAAATTTTGAAGATAGCGCCGCTCGAGGAGCGCGTGTACCGCCATCGCTGCGTGGAAGCGTGGTCCATCGTGGTTCCCTGGATTGGCTTTTCGTTCAGCAATCTCGTCAACCTGGTGGAACCAACTCAGAAAGCGACGTTCGTCGCATTCCACAGCTATTACGATTCCCGCCAGATGCCCCAGGGCAAGTGGGCAGGAATCGAGTTTCCTTATGTCGAAGGCTTGCGCCTGGACGAGGCGATGAACCCGCTGACGCTTCTCGGCGTTGGGATGTACGGAGAATCCCTGCCCAATCAGGATGGCGCGCCGGTGCGCATGGTGATTCCGTGGAAATACGGTTTCAAGAGCATCAAGTCGCTGGTCAAGATCAAGTTTCAATCCAAAATGCCGCCGACCACCTGGAACCTCGCGGCACCAAACGAGTACGGTTTTTATTCGAACGTGAATCCCAACGTGGATCATCCGCGCTGGAGCCAGGCCAGGGAACGCCGCCTCGGCGAAATCTTCAAACGCGCCACGCTCATGTTCAACGGGTATGGCGATCAGGTCGCGAGCTTGTACGCCGGCATGGACCTGAAGAAATACTATTAGACCAGTCCTTTAGAAATGCGCGCTCTACTCACCAACAAGTGGACGAAAGCGGCGGTTTTCGTTGTCTGTTTGATGCCTTTAGGGGCGCTGGTCTGGCGCGGCTTCAACCACGGACTCGGCGCGAATCCCGTGGAGTTCATTCAGCTCGCGGCCGGGGATTGGACGCTGCGTTTTCTCGTCATCACTCTTTCCGTCACGCCGTTCCGCAAGCTTTTGAATCTTCCCGACCTGATTCGTTTCCGGCGCATGCTTGGCCTGTTCGCCTTTTCCTACCTCTCGATCCACTTTCTTACCTATCTTCTCCTCGATCAATCCTTCGATTTCGCCGCAATCTCGAAGGATGTAGCGAAGCGGCCGTTCATTACCGTGGGCTTTCTGGGCTTCCTGCTCTTACTTCCCATGGCGATAACTTCCACCGCCGGGTGGATCCGCCGCCTCGGGGGCAGACGCTGGCAGATGATTCATCGCGGCATCTACCTGGCGGCGATTTGCGGGGTGATTCATTACTACTGGAAGGTGAAGTCCGACGTGCGAATGCCGCTTTTTTACGGGGCGCTCGTTGCTATTCTGCTTTTGTGGAGGTTGCGAGACTGGTTTTTCAAGCGGCGCTCCATGGCCGGCGCGAAGCTCTCGCCGCAACACGCTCCCGCGAACCCGCCCAGCCGACTCATTTTCTAGTTGATCTTGGCGGATGACGGCTCGTTCCGGAATTCCACGCCCCAGAAGCGCGGCGCCGGTGTCAGAAATTCGATTCCTACGCGCTGCCCTTTCTCCATCGGCTCACCCAGATAGACCACGCGGCATTCCTGCTCTTCCTGGGTGAGCGGATTCGTCAGCACCAGCATCTCGCTGTCATCCACTTCGTGTTTGAGAAGCAGCAAGCCCCCGTGGGCACTCACCGCCACCGTTTCGCAGGTTTCTTTGAACTTCTTGCGGTCGTGGGTGCGCCCCTGGGCCTGCACTCGGATTTTGTGAAAGGCCCGCGCGCTGCGTCTTGGCGTTGCGGAAATCACGTCGCTCATAGGGCCATAATCGACGGCCGGCCCCGGGGCGTCAATCTGGCCCTCCGTACAGGTGTTCTCCAAAGACAAACGCTGGAGTCCCGGGACAAGGAAGCGGCTCGGTGCGGGCGGGATGGCTATGGATGGCTAGACTCGTCTTGTCCCTGGGAAGGGGCAGTCATAAAATACAAGGCTGCGGCTAAGTGCGGGCGATCGCACGCTCAGTTCAGCAAATCATCCGCTGCCGCAACCACTGTTTTCGAGCTTTGCGTAAGCAGAGTGAGATTTTGCTTTGGAAAGGACTCCGGAGTCCCTGATGACCCCCGAAAACCTTACGGCATTCATCGAAGGTCGCCGCGACCAGCACCTTGCCGAACTATCTGAGTTTTTGCGTATCCCGAGCATCAGCGCCAAGAGCGAACACAAGCCGGATATCGAGCGAGGTGCTCGCTGGGTTGCCGACCACTTGCGCGCAGCCGGATTCAAGACGGTTCAGATCGTTCCGACGAACCTGCATCCTCTCGTCTATGCCGAATCTTTGGAGGCGCCGCGGCAGCCTACGATCCTTTTCTACGGACATTATGATGTGCAGCCTCCCGAACCTCTCGAGCTCTGGACTTCTCCTGCCTTCGAACCCACCGTGCGCGACGGCAATCTTTTTGGTCGCGGCACCGCCGACGACAAAGGCCAGGTCCACATTCATATCAAGGCACTTGAATCGCTCCAAAAGGTCAACGGCAAGCTGCCCATCAACGTCAAGGTGTTGATTGAAGGCGAAGAGGAAGTGGGCAGCGTAAGCCTTTGGGATTACGTGCAGAAGAACAAGGAAAAACTGAAGGCCGACGCGCTGGTGGTCTCCGACACTTCCATGCTTGGGAAAGGCGTGCCGTCGATTACCTACGGGCTTCGCGGTCTGAACTACTACCAGATTGAACTTACCGGCCCCGAGCGCGATCTCCATTCCGGCGTCTACGGGGGAGCGGTTCCCAATCCGCTGACGATTCTCACCGAGCTTTTTGCCCGCCTCCACGACAAGAACTTTCGCGTCGGCGTCCCCGGCTTCTATAACCAGGTCGCCAAGCTTTCGAAAGGCGAGCGGAAAGCACTGAATGCGCTGCCATGGGAAAAGAAAGACTTCGAGAAAGCCGTGGGCGCGCCCGGCTACTGCGGCGAAAAAGGCTTTACCACTGTTGAGCGGCTCTGGACGCGGCCAACCCTGGAATTAAACGGCATCTGGGGCGGCTATCAAGGAGAGGGCGCCAAGACCGTCATTCCTTCTAAAGCGTTTGCGAAATTCTCGACGCGGCTGGTCCCCCATCAGGATCCGCAGAAAATCGCGCAACTCGTTGAGAAGCACATTCGCAAACTGCTGCCGAAAACAGTGCGCTGCAAATTCGACGTGTTGAGCACGGGAAAGCCGTGGGCTGCTCCTTACCACCATCCCATTTTCCAGAAAGCACAGGCGGCTTTGGAAAAAGGCTTCGGCAAAAAGGCCGTGTTCATCCGCGAAGGCGGCTCCATTCCCTTTGTCACTCAGATGTACGACACTTTTAAAGTCCCTTGCGTCCTAATCGGCTTCGGCTTGCCCGATGAAAACGCGCACGCCCCCGACGAGCACATTGCGCTGGAAAACTACTTCGGGGGAATCAAGGCCATCGCGCACTTTTACTCGGCCCTGGCCACGCGGTGACGCGGCTGTCCCTTCGCGAGGGAGCCCCTGTTTCATTTCTAGCCGTTAATTGAAGAATTTAGCCGGAAAGGCGCGATGGGGGTGTTCTGACACTCCCCGGAATGCGTTCCAGCCGCATTTTTAGCGGGGATTTCCACACCCCCAATCAAAAAACCCGCATTTTGCCGCTTTTTTTGCGATTTTTGCTTGCGTTCCCTGTTTTCCTTGGCTATAGTCCTTGCCGCCCGAGTATTTCACGGAAAATAGAGGGTTCACGCACACTCGGAGCCTGCTTCGATCGCATCGGGGCCTGCCCTGATTGCCTCGGGGTGGAAAGCAAAATCAGGAGGATAAGCAGACTAGATGTCCAAGCCAATGAGCAAGACGAAGGTTGTTGGGCACATCGCCGAGAAAGTCGGAACGCCGAAGAAAACCGCCACCACGTTCTTTGACGAGCTCTTTAAGCTCGCCGTCAGGGAAGCCAAAGGGGCAGCGGGCAAATTCGTGATTCCGGGGCTCGGCCGCTTGGTCAAGGCGCACCGCAAGGCGCGCATCGGCCGCAATCCGCAGACGGGCGAGCAAATTAAGATCAAGGCGAAGACCGTGGTTCGCCTGCGTCCGTCGAAAGCGTTGAAAGACGCTGTCCTGAAATAGTTGTAATCTTTTGGAGGGAGTTTTGGCCCCCCGGTGGCCTGAGAAATCAGGCTCCTGGGGGTTTCTCTCTTTGTGGCCTACGCAGACGACTGCCTCTAGAGGAATTCACTCGCTCACGGAAATACTTCTTACAGCGTCTTGACGTACGCAACGACATCGCGGATTTGCGCCGCGTCGAGCACATCTTTCATTCCCGGCATCAGCGTATCGCCGGTTTCGATCCACTTTGTCAACGAGGCCGTGGTAACGGTGTTTCCGTTCACGGTAAACGTTCCCCGCTTGGAAATGCCTTTCAACCCGGGGCCGATTTTCTTCTGATCGCTCGTCGCAAAATGGCAGATGGCGCACTTTTGCTCGAACACTTCCTTGCCGCGCGTTACCGATCCCGCAGCGGGATGGCCCGTTGATTTTTTTGTGCCGTTACTTGCCGGTGGATCTTGCGCCGCCACGGCCGTCGCAATGGCCAGAACCGTGGTCCCGACTATCACTAAATTTCGCCTCACGATTTCTCTCCTTCGTCTGCTGCAAAGTGAGCTTCCGGCAAACGCCGATTTCGATCTTGTCCCAAACGGCATCCATTTTCCCTTTTTGTTTGGCGAATTTCCACTCGCGCTCGGGCCCCGCTATCGACGCGGAAGGAAGCACCCCGGCACAAAGGACAGGTTCCTTCCTGGCAATCTCCCCGACTTTCGTACTTTTGACCCCTGCGAAACGTTGTGATAACTATGCCTCATGAGCATGGACGCCCACACGCGCGCCTGGGAAATCCTGCAAGACGCCTACCAGGCGCAGATGGAAGGCGATTACGATCGCGCCATCGAGCTTTACCGCTTTTCCCTCGAAATGCACCCCACCGCCGAGGCGCACACCTTTCTCGGTTGGACCTACCATTTCCAGGGCCGCGTCGACGAGGCCATCGCCGAATGCAAGCGCGCCATTAAAATCGATCCCGATTTTGGCAACCCCTACAACGACATCGGGGCCTACTTGATCGAACAGAATCGCTTTGACGAAGCGATTCCCTGGCTCGAGCGCGCCACCGAAGCGCGCCGCTACGAGCCGCGGCATTTTCCGCGTTACAATCTGGGACGCGCGTACCTCGGGAAAGAGATGTACTCGAACGCCATGCGCTGCTTCCAGGAAGCGCTGGAAATCGAGCCGCGCTATTCGCTCGCCCGGCAAGCGCTGGCTTCTCTCCGCCGCATGGTGAACTGAACTCCGATTTCTCTTGTAGAGGCCGGGCGTCGGTTTACCCTCCTGCCCCGAAGGGCCCGGAGCTTTTCTTCTCTCCTTGCTTATAATCACTGCATCGGCTCCTGCACAGATGGCTTGACGACGCGGTCGTAAATCCATAAGAGAAGAACAGTGAGAACGCCAACGGCGGCAATCACCCACCAGACGTTCTCGGGCCGGCCAGATTCGCTCTGATGAACCAGATATCCCCCCAATGGTCCGGCGACGAAATATCCGATACCGATGGGAAGAAACGCATAGCCCATGTAAAGACCTTGCTGGCCGGAGGGCGCAAGGCGTGAGACATATTCGTAATACCGCGAAACCTGCGTAATTTCACCAAGCGCTACAAAGATGAGCGTAATAACGAACGTGAGCATGGAGGAGTGGATTGCCGGGATGATCCAAGCCAGGCCGGTGATCAGGGTTCCCAAATTCATTGCGGTGAAGGCGGGAAGCTTCCGCGTGAGAAATGTAACCGCAATTTGGAAGCAAATCACAATAGTTGCGTCGACGGAGAGAAGTAGGTCAGTACTGGCGTTCGGGTCGATATGCTTGCGAATGAACAGGGGCACCGAAATATACTGCTGCCAGAACACCACAAAAAAGCCCGAAAAAATGATCAGGAAGGCAACGAAGCGGAAATTGCGAAGCACCACAAACATGTTCTTGATCGCGATCAGGATGCTTTCCACCTTTTGCTCTCCTGATCGCACAGGTTCACGATAGAAAAACAACGTCGTCCAGAACATCAAGAACACGCTTAGGGAAGCAACACGGAAGACGTTCTCGATGCCCCAGCCCAGTTGTTTGCGGACCAGAAAAGCCATGATGGGTCCCACCGCGCCGCCAACATTCACCAGCGTGTAATAAATGGAATAACCGATGGAACGCACCTTCTCCGTGGAGGCCCTGGCGGTTGTTCCAGCAACGCACGGCTTCACAACTCCAGGCCCGAGGGCGGGAATCATTAGAATGGCAAGGACCAGCCATTTGTCGGTGAGAGCCACACGTAAGGACTGCATCCACGGGGCGGTCAGTGAGCCCAGAAGGAAATATCCGATGGCCATGATAAGGTAGGCAAACATCAACGCCCGCCGGAAACCAAACCGATCAGCCAGCGTTCCGCCCAGGATCGGCAGGAACCAAACCACAAGACCAAACGTGCCGACAAGCCAGCCCGTAAGTTCACTCGAGAATCGGAGTTGCTCGCTAAGGTAGATCGCGAGCACGGCAGTGGTCCCGTAGTAGGCGACCCTTTCGAAAATCTCGGTGAAATTCGCGACCCAGAATGGCCGTTCGAACCCCTCGCGGATTTCCTTCAGCCTCTGCCCGAAGCTCATGACGCCTCCCCGCTAGGCGCCGGGATCATAGTCGAGGTAAACACGGAAATAAAGGACGGAAAGAGGTCTTCCATGCATCTGCCGGCAAAGGGCGTTGCCTATAGAATGAAGCAGAAGAGGTGGAATGGTATGAGGCGGAAATTCGGAGCGGTGACGGCGGCTGCCGTGGCCGTGATCGTGCTTCGGGCGGGAGCCCAGGAGGCTGTGCCGCCGACTGCCGAGGCGCTTGCCGCGATCTCCGAGCGGGGCCAGCTGCTTTATGAGTACGACCAGGCGGCATGGCACGCCACCGACGCCGTACAGATGGCTAACCCGAAGACTGTCGAAGGGCAGCACTGCATTGCAAGAAAAGTGAACGGCAATTGGACCGTGGTTTTCGGGAAGTTGCATGAGGAGGGCAGTCGATTTGGAATCACCTACGAAGCAAACGAACAAGCAACGCTCCGAGACTTTGCCGTGAGGAAGGAGCCGGAAGAACGGGAGGACGAAGGATTCTTTCTTTATGCGGCGCGGGCCATCGAGGTGGCCACTAAAGATTTTGGCGTAGTAAAGCGACCGTACAACGTTGCGGTGCTGCCGGCTCGAGCAGAGCAACTGTACGTGTATCTGTACCCTGCGCAAACCGGGGCTCGGCTGTATCCCCTGGGAGGTGATGTGCGGTATCTGGTGGACGCCGACGGGACTAAACTTCTCGAAAAACGGCAGATGCATAAGGCCATCACGGAAATCGCCCTGCGACCCGGGAAGAGAGTCGCCTCCGGATTCCATACCCACGTTTTGAGCGATCTCGTGGAGGATACCGACGTGTTTCACGTCCTGACCGAAGACCCGCCCATTCCCGAGTTCATAGCCACGCCGCATTTCCTGTACCAAGTGAAGACTGACGGTACGATTCAGCTCGAAAAGGAAAAGAAGCGAAGAAAATAGAGCAGTTGAACTTTGTTTCGCGAGTTTTAGTGCTGTCCGCAAAGCATCGCGTGGCTTGGTATCAGGACGGTAAGGACGGTTTTTTCCTTTACGGGGCTTTGCGGTTCAGGTTTAAGCTGGGTGCGCGGGAATTTCACGACCATCCATTCCCGGGAGTCCGACATGAGACCTTCGCGTCGGCACGTTGTGTTTTTCGGCAGTATTCGTACCGATTCCTCCGCTCGTCGCACTTCCCATAGCGCCTCCTCTTTGCTCGCCTTTGCTCGTGGCTTCATGCCGGCACTTCTCGTTGCGGCGGCGGCTTTCGGTGCCGTCATTCCCGGCAGCGACGGGGAAACCGGCCCCAACTCCGATCCCAATTACCTCGCGCTGCGCAACATCACGCTCGGAAGCGAGGCTGTAAGCGTCACGAACTTCGATCTCAAGCGGGATGCTGGCACGTTTCATCTACATTCAGGCACAGTCTGCTTTGTTCCGCCGGTGAACGGCAGGGTCACCGGCGCCGTGTTCGCCGGCGATGGCAGTTTCGTTCTCAACCCTCCCACGGAAGCCGAACGCAAAAGCCTGAAATACCTGACCAAAGAAGACCAATTCAACGAAAAATTTGAGCGCCTCGTGCTGCGCTTTACCGACTCTACTTACGACCAGATCAAAAAGGATGGCACTCCGGCCTCCGGCGGCTGCGACAGAGGACTACTGAAAGACAGCCAGAATACGACGCGACACAAAATAAAGACGAATTTGGAAGCCCACCTCCTTGGAGAGATTCTCAGTCCCGAGCCGCGAGGAATCTTTGTCGCCTTTGTGCACGGCAAGCGCTACGACGACAAAGAGCTCTATGAGCTCGACCCCAACGCCAACTCGGACCAGGTGGATTTCTGGACCTATGACGAAAACAAGTTTGGCGATTGGGCCTCCTTCAACTTTACCGAACCCCACGCGAGGGGCTCCGTGGGCCGGACGATCCGCATCGAGCACCACCAGCTCGACACAACGCTCGAAAAGAACGGCGCTCTCTCCGGCAAAGCGACCACTACGTTTGTCTCCGAGCGAAACGGGTTACGGGTCGTCCCGTTCTCCCTCTTCCACACCCTTCGCGTCCAGTCCGTTACCGCTGACGGCCAGCCCCTTTCTTTCATTCAAGAGGACAAGAATGACGATGCGGATTTCGCGGTGATTCTCCCGAAGCCTCTGGCGGCAGGTGAGAAATTTAGTGTTACAACAACCTACGGCGGCAAAGAGGCGGTGTCGAACGAGGGCGGCGGCAACTATTTTCCGATCGCGCGTGACAATTGGTATCCCAACGGCGTCGGTTCTTCGCTGGGGGAATACGCCTCTTATGACCTAACCTTTCACATTCCGAAAGGTATGAAGATTGCAGCCACCGGCGCGCTCGTCCGCGAATCCAACGAAGGCGGACAAAACACGAGCGTGTGGAAGAGCGAGGCTCCGCAGACGGTTGCGGGGTTCAATTTCGGCCGATTCAAAGTCGAGGAGGCGAAACTCTCGAAACCCGAGATGCTCATCCAGTCTTTTGCCAACGAGGAACCGCCCAACTGGGTGCAGTCGTTGCAGCAGGCTGTCAGCAGCACGCTCCCGGGGGCCTTGGGCACCATGAGCACGACCTCCCTCAACAAAAAGGCGCTGGCCGAAGGCGAGCTTGCCGTCGCACTTTACACGGATTACTTCGGCCCACCGCTGTTTACCCACCTGGAGCTGACGCAGCAAACCGCCTGCAGCTTCGGTCAATCCTGGCCCGGACTGGTCTGGATTCCCATTTGCTATTACTTCGACACGACGGTTCGCCACCAGCTTGGCATCGATTGGGGCGACCGCGGCTACTGGAAAGTGGTTACGCCCCACGAAGTGGCGCATCAATGGTGGGGGCATACCGTGGGTTTCAGCTCCAGCCGCGATCAATGGATGAGCGAAGGCTTCGCGGACATGTCGGCGTCTCTTTACCTCAGCATGATCGAAAAGAATGCCAAGAAGTTCCTGACCTTCTGGAATGACGAACGCGAACTACTGCTGGAGCGCAACCCGCAGGGATTTCGGGCCATCGACGTCGGGCCGGTTACCATGGGCTACCGCGCCAGCAGCTCCCGCACCGGCGGAGACATCACGCGGCGGCTCATTTACCCGAAAGGCGCTTATATTCTCCACATGATCCGCATGATGATGTACGACCGGCAGAATGGGGACAAGCAGTTCAAGGAAACCATGCAGGACTTCGTCAACACCTACCGCGGCAAAGCGGCCAGCACGGAAGACTTCAAGGCCATCGTTGAAAAGCACATGACTCCAGAGATGGATGCCGAAGAGAATCACAAGATGGACTGGTTCTTCAACGAGTACGTCTATGGCACCGAACTCCCCAACTACAAGCTGGACTATTCCTTCGACACCGGCGCGGACGGCATGATCGTGATGAACTTGAACGTCGCCGAGTCCGGCGTGGACGACAAGTTCCGCATGGTCGTTCCTGTTTACCTGGAATTGGATGACGGCCGCATTGTTTTCCTTGGAAGGATGCGCATCGTGGGAAACAAGTCCGAGGCAGCCAAGGTTCCGCTCAAGGGGCTAAAGGCCAAACCGCGCCGGGCGATGATCAACTACTACGACGACGTCCTCGCTTCTCCGGGCTAACCGAGGCACCCTTGCGGCTCCACAAAGACGGCGTCAGAAGAACCGGGAATGGAAGGCGAGCGACGCGGAAATGTGCGCTGCGAAGTACGCGGGATCGTGGCGGCCGGGATAGATATGAGATTCGTGCGGGATTTTGCGGGCCGTCAGGATCTTGTCGAGCGCGGCGGCACCTGCCTCGAAGCCGAAATCGTCCTGGTCGCCACAATCGAAATAGATCTTCATGCCGGATAGATTTGCGGAGTGGGCCAGCACAAGAGGACTGTTCGCATCCCAGAAAGCAGTGTCCGGAGGGATCCCGAAAACGCCGCCGAGGACGCGCGCCCGCGGAGATTGCGGGGCGCTCATAAACGCAGGAAGTTTCTCGATGAGCGCGGCGCTGTGCGCGCTGACGGCGCTGAAGAGTTGCGGATGGCGGAAGGCGAGATGCAACGCGCCGTAGCCGCCCATGGAGACTCCGGAAATGGCGCGGTTGGCGCGCCCCGGTGACACCCGATACTTTCTTTCGATGAAGGAGAAAAATTCGCGCAGCAAGAAATCCTCGTAGCGGACTCGTCCATCCTTCGCGTTGATATAGAAACTCGCGCCGCCCGCGGGAGTGGCAATCACGAACTCTTTCAGCTTGCCGCCCTCCCATAAATCTTCGGCGAGATTCCACAAACCCGAATGCACAAGAAACTGTTCGTTGTCCCCGAGCCCGTGCAGCTCGTAAAGAATCGGGAAACGTTTGGCCTTATCAGCGTCAAACGAAGCGGGTAGGACGATGCAGTACGGAACATTGCGGCCGAGGATTTTGCTTGGAATGGTGTTGCATTCGGCCCGGCCGGACGCGAGGGAAGAAGGGGCGTAAACGAGGCAAAGGAAGTAAAGGAGAAAGCGGATTCCTCGCCGCGCTCGGAGAGACGTTTCCAGGGAGGCGTAGCGAAGAGTCACAAGAAGATTCTACTCCTATGAAAATAGCTGCCTATCGCGTTGAAAACAAAGCATAGGTGCCTGGGTCCATTTTCATCCTTCGTTGTGGCTCTCCGAGAGCCATGAGTTACTCGTAGCGAAGGGCTTGGACAGGATCGAGGCGCGCGGCGCGCAAGGCGGGATAAAGTCCTGCGGCAAGACTGACGAGAACTGCAAAACCGATTCCAAAAAGGACGAGCCACCAGGGGACGGAAGAAATGTCGACGCCGGGAAGATTCTGGCGATGCAGGTAGAGATTGGTGCCGAGAGTGAGCGAGCGGCCGATGAGCCAGCCGAGAAGCGTTCCAAGCATGCCGCCGAAAAAGCCCATGACACCGGCTTCCACAAAGAAAAGCTCTTTGACGTCGCGGTCGGCGGCGCCAAGGGCTTTCAGGACGCCGATTTCGCGGCGGCGCTCGAGGATGGCCATGACCAGCGTGTTGATGATTCCGAGCGTGGCCACGGCGAGAGCGAGACTGCCGAAGATGCCGAGAAGAAGATCGAAGACGGAGAAGAAAATGCGCAGGCTTTTCGAAGCGTCGAGAAGAGAGAACGCGCTGAAGCCAAGATCCTTGAGCCTCGCTTCCGTGGCCTCCACGAGCGCAGGGCTTTTAACGCGCACGGTGAGGCTCGAGTAAGTGGGCTTGTCGCTCGAAGAATCGCGAAGAATGTCGCGAAGGTCGTTGACCTGCGCGGCGCGGAGTGTTTCGGCGAGAGGGAGAGGGATGAGGAGACGGCCGCTGCCAAAGCCGCCGAAGCCTGAGGCCGGCTCGGTTTCGACAACACCGATGATGCGAAGATGCATGTCCTTGGGGACGACGGAAAAGCCGCCGGAACTTTCCTCGCCGGGTTGTGCGGCAAGCGACTGGCGTTCCGCGTAGCGCAGGATCAAATCCTTGCCAATCAGCGAAGCGGTTTGCGGATTCAGTTCTTTGGCAAATTCCGCCTGCAAGATGGTTTCATCCGCATTCGGCGAAGAATAAAAGCTGCCCTGCATGCCGTCAAACGCGCCGCTCGACTTCGAGGATTCCGGCATGCCCGCAACCATGGTGGCAAAGGGCTTGCCTTCGTAGCGCACTTCGGTGAAGAAGCGGATTTGCGGATAGACCTCGATCACATTCGGCAGGTGCGAAATTTCCGCACGGGCATCGGCGTCGAGCGGCCGGGCTCTCGCGTCTGGAGTGCGAGTGGCGGGAGGCCCTCCGCCCGGCCTGCGGAGATTCGTTTTCGGAGTGACGAAGATCGAGTCGAACAGACCGCTCTTCGCGAGGCGGCTGGAGGCGAGCTGCTGGAGTCCCACTCCCAGAGAAAGCATGGCCACCAGTGAAGCCACGCCGACAGCGACGCCGAGAGTCGTGAGCGAATTGCGCAAAACACCTTCGCGAAGGTTGCGGAAAGCGAGGTCGCTGAGATCGCGGAACTTCATCGCGGGGCTCCATTTGAAAGGAGCTTGCCGTCGCCCATGACGGCAAAGCGGCCGGCAAAACGTTGGGCGAGAGTGCTCTCGTGAGTGACCATGACGATGGTCATGCCGGGATTTTCTTGGATTTCACGAAGCAGCGTCAGGATGGATTCGCCGGTGGCACTGTCGAGATTGCCGGTGGGCTCGTCGGCGAGAAGGATTTTCGGGCGATTGACGAGCGCGCGGGCGATGGCGGTGCGCTGCTGCTCGCCGCCAGAAAGCTCGCTCGGGCGATGGCCGATGCGCTTCTCGAGTCCGACGCGCTCGAGGGCTTCGCGGACCCGCGCGGCGCGCTCGGAGCGGTCGACTTCCGCGAGACGCAGCGGGAGCTCGACGTTTTCTTCGAGCGTCATGCGCGGAAGAAGATTGAATGATTGAAAAACCATCCCCACGGTTTGCCGCCGATAGCGAGCAAGTTCGAGGGAGGACATTTTCGAGAGGTCCTGGCCCTCGGCGATTACCGATCCGGAGGTGGGACGGTCGAGGCCGGCGATGAGATTGAGCAGCGTGGATTTTCCGGAACCGGAGCTGCCGAGCAGGGCGAGGAATTCACCCGTTGGAACCGTGAGAGAGACATCGTTGACGGCGCGGATGACGGATTCGCCCATGAGGTAGTGGCGGGAAACGGATTCAAGGCGGATGGCGGGAGGAAGCTCGGTCATAAGATGTGAGGTCTATTCATGATACGACGGGCGGGGCCAGGAAATTTCAGGAAAGTTGCCTGCCGGCTGGGACGCGACGCCGAAGCGGAAGAAACAGGAGATGGACCGTGAAAAACCAAGAATCAGGAATAGAATGCGGGCGCGGAAGGAGACGCGATGAAAAGAATGTGCCTTGGGATCGTGACGAGCTTGTTGCTGGACGGGGGGATTTTGGCGCAGAAGCCGCCGCTCCTGCCGGAGAAAGAGGTTCGAGCGCTCGCGAACGAATTGAGCGGAGAGACGGCCAAGCGGAATCTGGAGGTGATTGCGACCTCTCATAGGCAGCGCGGCTCGCAAGGGTTTCATGCAGCCGCGGAATTGGTGGCGGAGCGGGTGCGCGCGTATGGGCTCAGCAACGTTGAGATTTTCGAATTTCCGGCAGATGGAAAGATTTTTTATGGGACGCAGAGGTCCCGGCCGGCGTGGGACGCGGAGCTGGGCGAGCTCTCCGAGTTGCGACACCGAGGTTTGCCATCCAAAGACCGGAAGATTCCAGCTGAAGGGGAACAAACCATCAGGCTCTGCGACTACGCATCAGAACCGGTGGTGCTGGCAGAGGACAGCGAAAGCGCGGAGGTGACCGCCGATTTGGTGGACGTGGGCGAGGGAACAAAGGAGAGCGATTACGCGGGAAAAGATGTAAAGGGAAGGATTGTGCTGGTGAGCGCGCAGCCGGGAGCGGTCGAGGATTTGGCGGTGGGGAAGTTGGGTGCCGTAGGAATTGTCAGTTATGCGCAGAATCAGAAGACGGCTTGGTGGGGAGAGGACGAAAATTTGATCCGCTGGGGGCATCTGGAGACATTTTCGCCGAACAAAACGTTTGGGTTCATGGTGTCGTTGAAAACAGCGCGCGGATTACGGGAGCGGCTTCACAAGGGAGACAAGATTACGCTCGAGGCCGTGGTGAAGGCGGGCCAACATCCCGGGAATTATGAAGTGGTGACCGCGACGATTCCGGGAGCGGAAGGGAAATTCAAGGAAGAAGAGATCGCGTTCAGCTGCCACTTGGACCATCAACGGCCCGGAGCGAATGACAACGCGAGCGGCTGCGTGACGATTCTGGAAGTGGCGCGGACGCTCCAGAAGTTGATTGGCGAGGGGAAACTGGAGCGGCCGGCCCGGACGATCCGATTCATCTTTCCGCCGGAAATCGAAGGGACGCTCACGCTCCTCAATGCCAAGCCGGAATTCGCCAAGCGGACGAAAGCCGTCGTGCACATGGACATGGTAGGAGGCGGAGCCGAGACGAAAGCAGTGTTCCACGTGACACGCGGGCCGATGAGCCTCCCGAGCTTTGCGCATGACGTGGCGTGGGCGTTCGCGGAGTGGGTCAACCAGGAGTCGTATCAATTTGCAGCCACAGGAAGGGCGGACTATCCGCTAGTGGCGCCGGAAGGGGACAAAGGGCCGCTGCGCGCGGAATATTCGGCGTACACGATGGGCAGCGACCACGATGTGTACCAGGATTCGTCGTTCAGGATTCCCGCGATTTATCTGAATGATTGGCCGGACCGCTATATTCACACGAATTTCGATTCGGCGGCGAACATCGATCCGACCAAGTTGAAACGCGCAGCTTTCATTGGCGCGGCGAGCGGGTATTTTCTTGCAAATCTTCAAGACGCAAACGCAGAGCCTCTCAAGGAACTCAATGAACAAGGACGCTATCGTCGGGTTTCTCGGGCCCTGATTCGCAGAGAGGCTCTTCGGGATGAAAACTTGGCAAACTACACACAGTTCTGGACTCGAGAGGAACAAGCGGTGGGCGATTCGTTGCTTGCATTCCTCTCGAGAGGAATCACCGAGGGCTTGCAGGCCTACTACGGAGTTTCTCTTATGGGCAACTCCTTAAACCCCTTGAAGGCTTTGCGTCCCATTCCAAGGGGTGAAGACTTGATTCGGTTTCAAAGGAAGACGGAGCCCAAGGGACCTCTGGCCGTGTTTGGGTATGACTATCTTGAGGATCATGCGAAAGCGGCAGGCGTGGCGACGCCGAAACTGCTGAACTATGAGGGATTGTGGGGAGGCGGCGAGGAATACGCCTATGAAGCGCTGAATTTTGCCGATGGGAAGCGGAGTGCGCAAGAAATTCGCGACGCGGTTTCGGCAGAATATGGACCGGTGCCCCTGGAATTGGTGCTCGAGTATTTGAGGGCACTCGTGAAGATTGGAGTCCTTGAACAGGTGAAATAGGAAGCAGCGCTGAACATTTCACAGTCGAAGTTCACAAAGAAAAAAGAACCCATCCCGAAAGCAAGACACGAGGAAATGACCGGCAGGGCGGTGCGCAGCAGGCCTGCAGCATGCCGAGCATGCCGCCCCTCCAAAGACGGAACAATGGCGGTGTGTTAGCATCGAAAGCTTGCGTGTCGAACGAGGGCTCGAGCAGATGGCAGCAACTATGAAAGCGTTGCGGAAGATGCAGGCCGCGCGGGGCTTGCAGATGGACACGGTCGCGGTGCCGGCGATTGGTCCGACCGACGTGCTGGTCGGCGTGAAGGCCGCTTCCATTTGCGGGACGGACCTGCATATTTACGGATGGGACCGTTGGTCGCAGGGGCGCATCAAGCCGCCGCTGACGCTCGGACATGAGTTTTGTGGAAACGTCGAACGCGTGGGAGACGAAGTCACGGCGGTCAAGCCGGGTGATTTTGTCAGTGCGGAGATGCACGTCAACTGCGGGCATTGCCGCCAGTGCCGGCTGGGACAGGCGCACATTTGCCAAAATCTGCGGATTATCGGGATCGATCAGGACGGAGCCTTCGCAGATTTTGTGAGGATTCCCGCTTCAAACATCATCAAGCTCGATCCGGGCATTCCCGAGCACTACGGGGCGATTCTCGATCCGTTGGGGAACGCCGTGCACACGGTGCTCGCCGGGCCGATTGCGGGGCAAACCGTTTTGGTGACGGGATGCGGGCCGATTGGATTGATGTCGATTGCGGTGGCGAAAGCCTGCGGAAGTTCTACCGTATTTGCGACGGAGACGAACGAGGCACGGCGCGCCATGGCCAACAAAATGGGTGCGGACGTGGTGATTAATCCTGCGTCGGAAGACGCGGTAAAGCGGATTCTCGGCGAAACGGGCGGCACCGGAGTGGATGCCTTGCTCGAAATGAGCGGGAATCCCATGGCGATTCAACAAGGTTTCAAGGCCCTGCGGGCGGGAGGGCGCGCGTCGTTGCTCGGGATTCCCACCGAGAATGTGCCGCTCGATCTGGTGAACGACGTGATTTTCAAGGGCGCGACGGTACAAGGGATTTACGGGCGGCGGATGTACGAAACGTGGGTCGAGATGACCGCGCTGCTGAAAGCCGGGCGGTTGAATCTGGAGCCGCTCTTCGGCCAGGGGGCGCCACTCGCACAATTCGAGGGCGCCTTTGCGAAGTTGCAGGAAGGATTGCCGGGCAAGATTTTACTTTATCCCAATGGAGTTCGTCGTTGAACTGATTCCCTCTCGCTCTCTTTGCGAATCCAAGCTGCGTTTAGGCGGGTCAAATCATGACTACAACGATGGTGGCTCCTCTCCTTCGAGGAAACACGCTAGGCTCCGGCACAGCCAGCTTTGTGATTGCAGAGTGGCGCGATCCTGGAGGCTCGGTGAGTGAGCGGCGGTTGATTCCCCGCCGCGTGTCCATCACCGCGACGATGAAGCGTGGCCTGCGTGCAGGTGGGCGACCAAGAAGTTGAACTGCGGGCGGGCTCGGGCGTTCTGGTGCCCCGCGGCAGTCCACACACGTATTGGAATCCCGGCCCGGGGCCAACGCGCTATCTGCTGATCATGACTGTCGAACATCTATCAGTTGATTCAGGGAAATTCACGCGATGAAGCAGCGCACTCCGGCAGCTCTGGAAGCGGTATTCTCGAAGCATGACTCCGAGCTTGTGAACGCTTAAAGAGCAATTCAGGGGTTTACCGTTGGGCCGCGCTGGAGGACAATAAAGACTCCCCCGGCCGATGCCTACCATCAGGAGCGACCTAATGTCGGAGACTGCCACGCTGGCGACCAAGCAAAATCCTCTGCAGTACGTCACCGATCAGTTGAATGAGCTGCGCGCTAAAGGCGTTGCGCCGAAACTGCGCGTCCTCGAAGGCGAGCAGAGGGCCGTGTGCGTTTTCGATGGGCGGGAAGTGATCAACCTGGCTTCGAACAACTACCTGGGTCTGACCACCCACAAAGCCTTGCGCAAGGCCGCGCTGGACGCGGTAAAGCGGTACGGGGCGGGCGCAGGAGCGGTTCGCACCATCGCCGGAACCATGAAGTTGCACCTGGAATTGGAAGAGCAGATTGCGGCGTTCAAGAAAGTGGAGGCGTGCGTGGTGTTTCAGTCGGGCTTCACGGCAAATGCGGGAACGGTTTCTGCCGTGCTCGGCAAAGAGGACCTGATCGTTTCAGACGAATTGAATCACGCCTCGATCATTGACGGAGCGCGACTTTCAAAAGCGACCATCAAAATCTTCAAGCACAAGGATGTCGAGGACTGCGAGCGCATTCTGCAGGAACACGCGAGTTTGCCGGGGAAGAAGCTAATTATCACCGACGGCGTCTTTTCGATGGACGGCGACATCGCGCCGCTGCCGCAACTCTGCGATCTGGCGGAAAAATACAACTGCACCATGATGGTGGACGACGCCCACGGTTCGGGCGTGCTCGGCAGCAACGGCCGCGGCACGGTCGATCATCACCAGTGCCACGGGCGCGTGCACATCCAGGTGGGAACGTTGAGCAAGGCCATCGGCGCGATGGGCGGTTACGTTTGCGGCTCGCGCGACCTCATTGATTTTCTCTATTTGCGCGCGCGGCCGTTTCTTTTCTCGACTTCACACCCACCCGCCACGGTGGGCGCATGCCAGGCGGCCTTTACGCTGCTCTCTTCGCCGGAAGGCGAAAAGCTCCTGAAAAAGCTCTGGGCCAACACGAAGTTCTTCAAGCGCGAATTGAAAAAGCGCGGGTTCCAGTTCAGAGGCAGCGAGACGCCGATCGTTCCGATCCACGTGGGCGAGGCCGCGAAAGCGTTTGAATTTTCGAAAAGGCTGTTTGATGCCGGCGTTTTCGCCCCGGCCGTAGGTTATCCGATCGTTGCCGAGGACAAGGCGCGGCTGCGCGCCATGGTCAGCGCGGCTCATAAGCGCGAACAGTTACTGCGCGCCGCAAACATCCTCGGTGAAGTCGGAAAGTCCCTAGCCATCGTCTAGAAAACCGCATACGGCCCGACCCAAGGGAGCCACCCTGTAAATCCTGCATGCTCCTGGTCATTTCGCAACGGTTGTAGCGGCCCAGCATGCTCATAACTTGAAGAAACAGAATGGCTTACCGATAGGCACAAGGTTTGCCTCTATCAACTCGCGTCTTGAACACCCTTTTTTACCAGGGCAGTGGGTTCCGACTTTAATTCGCAATGTTAGAGGAGGTCTATTCGATCATGGTTCGCATAGGAATCTCGATGGTGGTGGGCGCGCTTTTCACAGTTGGTGCACCGGCGCAATCGCAAACGGGTGCCGCAGCGCAGGCGAGCGGACAAGCGTCGGTCCAAGCCGGCAATACGCAGGCACAAGCAGGCGCTTCCAGCTCAACGTCCGCGGCGGCTACGGCACAGCACGGCCAAGCAAATGCCGGCTTGGCCAACGGAACGGCATTCAATGCTGCGCTGAGTTCTCCGGTGGACTCAAAAAAGTGCAAGCCGGGTGACGCAGTGAACGCACGTACGACGGAAGCGATCAAGTCCGAGGGCAAGATGGTCATCCCCAAAGGCTCGAAGCTCGTGGGACACGTGACCGAGGCTTCGGCACGTGGCAACGGGGAGACGGAATCTGCCCTGGGCATCGTATTTGACAAGGCCATTCTCAAGAACGGCCAGGAGATCCCGCTCAACGTTGCGATTCAGGCGCTGGCTTCGGCACAGGGCGGCCCGTCGATGGCCGGCGACGAGATGGACACGATGGGAGGCCTCAGCGGCTCCGCGGCTGGCTCGGGCATGGCGGGCGGGCGCGGCGCGATCGGTGGGGTCAGTTCCGCGGCGGGAGGCGCTGTGGGCACGGTGACGAACACCGCGGCGACAGCAGGCGGAGTCGCGAGCGGCACGGTCGACTCGGCAGCCAGCGCAGGCGGAAATGCTGCCGGCGCTTCTCGCCGAGCAACCGGCGGGCTGAATGCTGCCGGGCAGCTCACCTCGAACAGCCAAGGCGTTTTTGGACTCAATGGCTTGAATTTGAGCGCCGCGGCTTCCAATTCGACCGAGGGCAGCGTGATCACTTCGGCGGGGAAGAATGTGCATCTCGATGGCGGGACGCGCATGCTGCTGGTCACGCAAGCACAAGCTGGCAGGGCGGGCGAGTCGAAACGCGCTGCCGAGAGCAAGCCGGATCCCAAATCCAAGGAGAGGCCGTAGCGGGACAATCCTGAAGAACCGTAACCACGGTTCTTCCTGATTAGAGAGGCCGCGCCTGAGGCGAAACTCCGGCGCGGCTTTTTATTCCTGCGCAAGCTGGCGCTTCAAGGTTTCCGTGTCGCCCAGAACAAAACCTCTTACGATTTTCCCTTCCTTGCATCGAAAGACGGCGAGGCCCTGATAGGTGATCTTCCTGCCCGTGCCTGGAAAGCCGAACAACTCTCCGTGGTGAGTCCCGGTGTAAGTCAAGTGGGCAGCGACTTTGTCGCCTTCGGCGATCAGCTCCTCGATGTGGTTGTGAAGATCGGGAAACGCCGAGCGGATGCGGTCCACGTACTGCTTGAATCCGGCGATTCCCACGACCGCCGTGCCGATGGAGCCGCGAAAAACAATGTCGGGAGAAAGGAGTTCTTCTAGCGCAGGCTCGCTCCAAGCATTCCAGATTTCGGAGTAGTACCGGCGCACAACGGATTTGTAATCCTGCACAAAGGCCTTTCTTGCTGCAGCTTGGCCTACACGTCGACCACCTGCAACCGCCAAATTGGTGCGGGTCGCGCATTCCCGATAGAAGCAGGTGTTGCTCTTCCCTGCCGCGTCCCCGTCCTTTGCTATACTCGCGCGGATGGCTTCCGGATCGAAGAAACTCTTCCTTGTGGACGCGATGGCACACGTTTATCGGGCATTTTTTGCGCCCATGCCGCAGCGGCTGACCGGCCCCAACGGCACGCCCACGAACGTTCCTTTTCTTTTTGGAAATATTCTCAAGCGCTTGATCAAAGACTACGATCCGAAATACATCGGCGTCGTTTTCGATCCGCCGGGGGCCACTTTTCGCGACAAGCTGTTTGAAAAATACAAGGCGCAGCGGCAGCCGATGCCGGACGACATGCGGGTGCAGATTCCTTTGGTACGCAGACTATGCGAAGCCATGCGTTTGCCGGTCCTCGAGGAGAGAGGCTACGAAGCGGATGACGTGATCGGGACCATCGCCACCGAAGCCGCCAGGCAAGGATTCGAAGTTCTCATCGTTAGCAACGACAAAGACATGATGCAACTGGTGGGCAAAAACGTCCGGACGCTCAAGACAGGTTCCGGGGGCGCAAAAGGCGACATTCTAGTCGATGAAGCAAAGGTTCAGGAGTTGCTCGGCGTGCCCGCGGAAAAAGTCGTCGACTATATGGCGCTTCTCGGCGACACCGTAGACAACATTCCCGGAGCCAAAGGCATCGGCGAGAAAGGCGCGGCGGAGCTGATCACCAAATATGGCAGCGTCGAAAAGGCGCTGGATCGCGCCGACGAGGTCGCCAACAAACGGTATCGCGAAGCTCTGCAGCAGCAGCGCGACCAGGTACTGATGTCCAAGCAGCTTGCGGCCATTTCGACCGACGTGCCCATGAAACTGGATTTCGAAGCGCTCGAGCGACGTGAACCGGACGTACCGGCGCTTGCCGCGCTCTATCGGGAGCTGGGGTTCAGCTCGCTATTGAAAGAGCTGGGGGCCGGCGCCGTCGCGGCCTCCCGACCGGCGGTATCGGAAGCGGGCGAGACCGATTATGCGCAGTTGGCAAATGCCGCGGAATTTCGCGAGTATCTAGCAAAACTCTCCGCAAAGCAGTCGCTGGCGGTCTGGCTAAATCTGGACCAGGGTCAACGGGAATCGGAAGGATTTGGCACACGCATCGCGGGGATTGAAGTTTCCGCAAAAGCCGGCGAGGGACGGTCGCTCTGGGCGGACGAAAAAGGCGAGGCGCTCAGTGCGCTCGCGCCGCTGCTGAAGGATACGAAGCGGTCCAAGATCGTCCACGACCCGAAAATCGTTTCCCTGCTGGCTGGTGAAACAAAAAACATCCAGCATGCCACCGAGCTCTATTCCTACCTGCTGCGGCCCACCACCGCGAACCACAACTTCGCCGACGTGGTCATGCGCCAGTTCAACGCCATGCTCGGCGGCGGCCCCGGAGAGCGCGCCGACTATTTGCAGCGGCTTGCGCCTCTGCTCCACGAGCAGGTGAAAGAGCGGCAGCTCGAAGGAGTCTACGAAAAGATTGACCTGCCGCTTGCGCCGGTGCTTGCGGGCATGGAACGTACCGGGATTCGCATCGAGCCTACCGAGCTGGAAAAAATGTCGGAAGCGATGGACGGGGAAGTCCGGCGACTGGAAAAGGAAATCTGGAAGCTGGCCGGCGTGGAGTTCAACGTCAATTCGCCACCGCAGCTCGCCGAGATTCTGTTTGACAAATTAAATTTGCAGGCCAATCCGAGGCGGGGGAAAGCAAAAGCACGATCAACCGCAGCCGACGTTTTGGAGGAGCTCTCCGCACAGCATCCCTTGCCCGCAAAGGTCGTCGAATTCCGAGAAGTCTCCAAACTGAAATCTACCTATGTGGACGCGCTGCCCAAGCTCATCCATCCGGAGACCGGACGGCTGCACACCAGTTTTTCACAAACCGGCGCGGTAACCGGGCGGCTGAGCTCGAGCGATCCCAACCTGCAAAACATTCCGATTCGCACCGAGCTTGGCCGGCAGATTCGGGCGGCGTTTGTCGCAGAAAAAGGCAACGTCCTGCTTTCCGCGGATTACTCGCAAATCGAGCTGCGTGTGATGGCGCATTTCTCGAAGGATCCCGTACTGGTGGAGGCGTTTCGCAACGGCGAGGACATTCACGCGCGCACCGCGCAGGAAGTCTTCGGGGTGGGCCCGCTCGGGCAGACTGCGGAGCATCGCCGCGCCGCCAAGGCCATCAACTTTGGAATTATTTACGGACTTTCCCCTTTCGGTCTCGCGCAGCAACTGGGCATCGAACAGAAAGAAGCGGCGCAGTTCATCAATGCCTATTTCGCGCGGTATCGCGGCGTGAAGGAATACTTGGACAACGTTCTCGCCGAAACCCGCAAGACAGGAGTGGCCAAGACAATGTTCGGAAGAATCCGGCCGATTCCCGAGATTACTTCGCCACAGGTGCAACTGCGCAACTTTGCCGAACGCACCGCGCTGAATTCCCCGCTGCAGGGCACGGCCGCCGACCTTATTAAGCTGGCGATGATCAACATCGACCGGCGGCTCACCGAAGAGGAATTCGAGGCACAAATGATTTTGCAGGTGCATGACGAACTGCTTTTCGAATCACCCGCGAAGGAATCTGCCAGGCTGCGGAAGCTGGTGAAAGAAGAGATGGAAGGCGTCCACCAATTGGCGGTCCCGATCGTCGTGGAAATTGGCGTGGGCCCCAACTGGCGCGATCTGGATTAACTTCGACCCGCACTCCGATTGGCCCGATTTGTGCCCCCGGCGTGGCTTGGGCGTTGGGGTCTTTTACGGATAGCGCACGTCCGGCCAGTTGTGCCTAAATCTCCTTGGACGTCTTGATTCTTGTCTTGGTTCGCCAAGTCTAACGGGAAGTCTAACTGGGAACATGGCCCTCGGTCCCTCGAAATTTAACTGATTTCTCTACTGCTAAGAGAACGTTCCCCCCCAGTCCACAGCGAGGTTGCTCATGCGCCGTACGTTGCTCTTGTTTCCTGCTTGCGGTCTATTTCTTTGCCTGACGGGATGCGGCACGACTACCCAAATCGTCCGGCCAATCACGGTGGCGAAGTCCGGCCGCACCACGGGTTTGACCTGTTCGACGGTCGACGCCATGAACCGTGCCACGTCAGTTGCTTATACGACGAATTGTGATGGAACGGGGACGCAGTTCACGGTGAACTACACGAATCAGGTGAGTGTGGTGGGCGGGGATTTTTCAAGCGCAGGAGATTCCGGCTCGCTGATCGTGACACAGAATAATGCCAACCCGCTTGCGTTGCTCTACGCGGATTCGAGCACGGACACCGTTGGCAACCCCGTCTCGGATGTGCTGAGCTTCTTCGCTTTCCACGGCCATCCCGTCAACTTCGCTGGCGCCGCGCGCACTGCTCCCGTCATTGGTTGCACTTTGCCTGGGCCGCAAGCGGCGATGGCGGCGCGGCTGGCGGTCCAAAGGGTTACGCCGTCCGCGACGGCGCTGGCTCCGGCCACGGCGGTGAGGGATAAGCATGCCGCGGAGCTCCTCGCCTATCCCGAAGTGCAGGCGGTCGGGCTTGGCGCAAGCTATGACAATCCGTCCGAGGCGGCCATCTTGCTCTTCGTGATGAAGGGACAGTCGAGATCGAACTTGCCCCCCGAGGTCGCAGGAGTGCCCACACGCATCATCGAGGCGGAGCAGTTCCCGCAACACGGACTCCTTTCCCAGGAAGAGAGTGCTGCGCTCGAACAGTCCGCGCCGCCGCCGCAGCTTGTTTATCCTATTTCGGATTTGGAAGTCGCCCGCGCGAAAGTGGCGCATGCGGCGCACGTAGATGAATGGATGAAAATGAGCGGAGTCCAGGGCGTGGGCATCACCTCAAGTATCGACTCCCCCGGGGAGGCGGCGCTCATAATCTTTCTCATCCAGGGGGTGCCGCATCCGGCGATCCCGCCGGTCATCGACCGATTGCGCACGCGCGTCCGCGAATCGACGCGCTTCCGCGCGGGTCTTGATGGCTCAGGGCGAAACCGCGCGTGTTCCGTGTCAGACGGAACGAGAAAAGCGCTTTTGCGCGCGCAGCCGAATCATACAACTGCGAATCATTGATTCCGGCATCGCGGTCCATGACGTCCAAGAGTCATTCGACCGCAAAGCGGCCGCTTGCTCGGGAGGCCGCGGTGCACGTCGCTTTTTCAATACGTGCGCAGGGAAACTCGTACCGTTTGAAAATACCTGTGCTAGCGTGGACACTCAGACCCTTTAACGGGGTTCCCATGCGCTCTCGTGTTTTCTTGATCTTCGGGCTTCTTGCTTCGGTGTTCCTCGGCTCTTGCGGAGGGGCCAGCGCCCCGCCGCCTCCGCCGGTCTCGGTAACCGTAACTCCGAACCCGATAAGCGTAGCCATCTTCACAACCCAGCAGTTTAGGGCTACCGTGAATGGACAATCGAGCACCGCGGTGACATGGGAGGTCAATGGTGTCACCGGCGGGAGCCAGGCCACGGGCTTTATCTCCACGTCCGGCCTCTTTGTTGCGCCTAGCGGTGTTCCCACGACTTCGAGCGGAAACGGCAAGGTGACCACCACGCCCGTGACGGTCAGCGCCGTTTCCACGGCAAATCCAAACTCTTCCGGATCGGCGACCGTCACCATCTTCCCGCCGAATCAAAATCCGCAGGGGGGTGTAATCAAGCTCGGGAGCTCCGGCGGGAATCAGAATGATTCAAGCACAAGCGGGAACCTCATTACTTGCTGCGGAGGCACGCTCGGCTCACTGGTGACGCGGGGCGGCACGCAATACATCCTGAGCGACAATCACGTGCTTGCGCGCACCGATCTTGCTGCTATTGGTGAGTCCATCATCCAGCCGGCACTTGTCGATACCAGCTGCGGACAAGGAGTCTTCGCGACCGTCGGGCAGCTTTCTCAGTTTTACAACCTGGAAATGGGGACGGCTCCCAAGATCGACGCGGCCATCGCACAGGCGGTCACCGGAGCCGTGGACCCAAGCGGAAACATTCTCTTCCTCGGGGCCACGACAGATGCCAACAACGTTCCGCTGCCGGCAGCTCCGCATGCCGGTTCCGGTGTCGCCGCTTCGCTCAGCATGGCCGTGACGAAGAGTGGCCGCTCGACAGGCCTCACGTGTTCCACGGTTCTGTCAACAAACGCGACGGCCTCGGTCCAGTATCAAAAAGGCTGCGGAACGGGAACGATGTTCAGCGAAACTTTTACCAATCAGGTGGACGTTGCCGGCGGCAGCTTCAGCGCTGCAGGGGATTCCGGATCGCTCATCGTTACGCAAAACACAGCCGATCCGGTGGCGCTGGTCTTCGCTGGTTCCGACGCCGATACCGTGGGCAATCCCGTGTCGGACGTGCTGAATTTCTTCCAGAGTGGCGGCAACAGCGTCACGTTTGTAGGTGGTGCGACACATCAAGTCATTGGATGCACTCTGCCGGTTAAGCCTGCTTCGGCGACTTTAACGGTGCCGAGTTCGACGGCCTCAGCCGGAGGGCTACAAAAGGCCGTTGCCGCGCGTGATGCGCACGCCCGGGAACTCCTCGCCTACCCGGAAGTGCAGGCTGTCGGCGTGGGAGTGAGCTACGACAACCCGGCTGAGCCAGCGATTCTGCTTTTCGTAAACAAAGGGCAACCGCCGAGGAACCTCCCGGCGGCTGTCGATCGCATCCGCACACGCATGGTCGAAGGCGAACCTTTTTCCGAGCGCGGCGTTTTGTCGCCCGAGGAAAGCGCCACCCTAGAGCAATCCGCGGCGCTCCCGCAGCTTGTCTATTCCATCTCGGAGGCAGAGGTTTCGCGCGCCAAGATCGTGCATGAAGCGCACGTCGATGAACTGATGAAGATGGATGGCGTGCAGGGAGTGGGAATTACCTCAAGCGTGGATTCGCCCGGCGAGGCGGCGCTGATGATTTTCCTCATCCGTGGGGTGGCGCATCCAGCGATCCCGCCGGTCATCGACGGATTGCGCACACGCGTCCGCGAATCCACGCGCTTCCGTGCGGGTTTTGGCGACTCCCAGCCAAAGCGCGGTTGTTCCCTGCCAAGCCCAGGGAAAAAACCCTAAAAACAGCCTGGCAAAGTCGCAACCAGTTAGCCGGGTAAAACCGGAGGTCAGCCCCAACCACCCCGTTTGCGCTCTTAACTTGACTGACTTAACTTAAACCCTTTCCTTCCACATCGTGTGGGCGTAGAATTCGCTCAAAATCAAGCCGAGTGCGCTCCTTCGGCGGTGCTCGACCTGTCGGGAGGATGCTATGCGTCGGACGATCTTCATTGCGAGTGCAGTGCTGCTCTGTGGAATTCTCTGCCCCAAGCCAAATTTCACTCAGGAAAAAACGGGCTCCTCGGAACCCAAGATGACGCCCGAGGATGCCGCAAAGAAAAACCCCATTACGCCCTCGCCAGAAGGACTGGCGGAAGCACGCAAGCAGTACGGGTATGACTGTGCCATGTGCCACGGCAAGGATGGAGGCGGTAAAGGCGACCTTGCCCAGGATATGAAACTGGAGCTTCATGACTGGCGTGATCCCTCGACGATTGAAAAGATGACGGACGGCGAGCTCTTCTGGGTCATCAGCTACGGCAGGGGGAAAATGGTGGGAGGGGAAGCTGACCGGTCACCTGAAAAGATGCGCTGGAAACTCGTGAATCTGGTGCGCTCCTTTGGAAAGAAGGGCGCGGGGACGGCGGCAGCCGCGGACAAGCCCAAGACCGAGCCCCAACCTTAACCCATCCAGGCGAGCTCCTCTCGGTGACTCGCAACGCCAGCTATATAGCAAGCCTGCCGATCACCTCCGGCCGCTCGTTGACTCGTGGTATGCTCGCTTGAAGAATTTTTTGAGGAGCACGTTCATGGCCCACCCGCCGCAGTTTTTGAAGCTGGTCAACGAGGCGAAGAAGAACATTAAAGAGACGAATGTAGCCGAGGTCAAGCGCCGCCTCGATGCGGGAGAGAAATTGATCCTGGTGGATACTCGCGAGGACAGCGAGTGGGCCAACGGACACCTACCCGGAGCGATCCACTTGGGAAAAGGCGTCATCGAGCGCGACATCGAACAGCAGGTGCCTGATACGAAGAGCAAACTCATTCTGTACTGTGGTGGCGGCTTCCGTTCCGCGCTGGCCGCGGAAAATCTTCAGAAAATGGGTTACTCCAACGTGGAATCGATGGACGGCGGATGGAAGGGCTGGATTTCCGCCGGATTGCCTACGGCCAAGGGATAACAACTTTTTGCGGTTTTGCTTTTCTGCTGGAAGAGAATTGGCTGGGGCGGGAGGATTCGAACCTCCACCATCCTCATTAACAGTGAGGTGTCCTACCGGTTGGACCACGCCCCAGCGGGCGCCAATTCCCCGACGATCGCGGGGAAATGAAGTAGGTGGGCTCTGCCGCAGGACCGGCCGGCAGGGTTATCTCTAAAATACCACGGAATCGACACAGGACGCTCGGCGGTTGTTCAAAAAATTTCCCAAAAATCTTTGCACCCATTGCCTCCCTCGTGCATCTAGAACCATGGAAGCCGACATTCAGAAGGGAGTGGAAGGGCATTCGCTTTTTTTTGAAGAAGCTGGAGAATCTGAACCGCACCAAGCCGGCGGACGATCCCCGCAGTAGCTGATCGAGACGGGCCACCGAGCGGGTCAGTGCAAACGAACCTGCGTCAGGTTTTTTACGGATATGCGTGCCGCGAGCGATTTCATATTCTGGGAAGACGCCGCGAAGGAAAATGCGTTTGAAATTTGCGACATGAAAAAAGTTGAAGCAGAAGTCTAAGACCTGAAGTTCTTGAAGTTCTTGAGAAAGGTTGCAATCCAGAAAGTTTTGGTGGAAACTATGCGGTCGACTGGCCCGGGTTTTGCACTTCCCGGTTAACACGTGGGACGCCCTAGCCTAGGGCCCATTCAGCGCGCTCCCCGCCAAAGTGCAAAACGAGCATGGCGCAGATTTTTCATCGAAGCACAAACTTCATCGCCCGATTTAGTGTCTTCTCGTTTATTTTTATCATGGGTTTTGCGGTCTTGGCGGTGCTCCAGGCGGCACGTTCTCCTTACATGACGCGCCAGAACATCACGCGCGAACAACCCGTGCAGTTCAGCCACAAACATCATGTGGGAGACGACGGAATCGATTGCCGCTACTGCCACACGAGCGTAGAGATTTCAGCGGTGGCGGGAATCCCACCGACCAAGACGTGCATGAACTGCCATTCCGTACTGTTCAGCAATGCGGGCTATCTCGATCCGGTGCGCGAAAGCTATCGCACCGACACCTCGATTGAATGGGTCAAGGTGCATCGGCTGGCGGACTTCGTGTATTTCAACCACAGCATACACGTCAACAAGGGCGTCGGCTGCACCACCTGTCACGGCCCGATCGACCAGATGCCGCTGGTCTTTCAGGCCAGCACCCTGCTCATGCAGTGGTGCGTAGATTGCCACAGGAATCCCGCGCCGAACCTCCGGTCAATGGACAAGGTATTTGCGATGGATTGGAAACCGGGAGCCGATCAGGAGGAATTGGGCGAGAAATTCATGAAGGAACGAAAGATTCGGACAGCCGCCGAGCTGACCAGTTGCTCGACCTGTCATCGCTAGCGGATCGTATGAGCGCGCAACGTCACGAAGAATACCAGGACGATAGGCCGGCAGTAGACCAACATTTGGAAGAACTGTCTCTGCAGCCAAGGCCGCTCGACTTGGCTGCGGTGCGCGCGCAATTGCGAGCCAAGACGGGCAAGCAATATTGGCGCACGCTCGAAGAACTCTCCGGAGATCCCAGTTTTCAAGAGTTGCTCCACAGGGAGTTCCCGCGTCAGGCACCCTCGGAGTGGGACGACTCCGTCGACCGCCGCGACTTCCTAAAGCTCATGGCCGCCTCGCTCGCGTTGGCCGGCCTTAGCGGTTGCGAGCGCCTACCAGAGCAGCACATCGTTCCCTACGTCAAGCAGCCCGATGGGTTGGTGCTCGGCAAGCCGCAGTTTTACGCCACGGCCATGCCTTTTCTAGCGGACGCCATCGGCTTGCTGGTCGAGAGCCACGAAGGGCGGCCCACGAAGATTGAAGGCAATCCGGACCATCCTGGGAGCCTCGGCGCGACCAACGTCTATGCGCAAGCTTCGATTCTCAATCTGTACGATCCGGACCGCGCGCAAACGGCCACCAGAGCGGGCGAGATTCGGACCTGGTCGCAGTTCGTGGAAGCCGCGCAGGGGGTGGCGGCAACGCTAAAGGCCACACGCGGCGAAGGCCTGCGCATTCTGTCGGGAATCATCACTTCGCCGACACTCACCGCACAGATCGAAACGCTCTTGTCACTCTACCCGCTGGCCAAATGGCACCATTGGGAGCCAGCCGTAGGCGACGGCGCGCGCGAAGGCGCGAAGCTGGCGTTCGGGGCTTACGTCAACACCGTTTACCGTCCTGGAAAAGCGGACGTCATTCTGTCGCTCGATTCGGATTTTCTCGCCAGCGGTCCGGGGCACATTCGGTACGCGCGGGAGTTTTACGAACGTCGCAAGCTGAACGGCCCGGGCGCCACGATGAACCGGCTGTACATTGTAGAGCCCACGCCTAGCGTGACGGGAGCGAGCGCCGACCACCGGCTGCCGCTGCGCGCCTCGGAAGTCGAACCGTTTGCGCGAGCTGTCGCGGAGAAGCTGGGACTCGGTGGTTCCGCGAAGGTTCCACCGGCTGCGGAGAAGTGGCTCGCGGTTGTGGCGCGTGACCTGGAGAAGCACAAAGGCGCCTCACTGGTGGTTGCCGGAGAGCAGCAGCCCGCGGAAGTTCACGCGCTCGCGCATGCCATCAACGCAGAGCTCGGCAATGTGGGCGCCACGTTGTATTACACCGATCCCGTCGAAGCGCATTCGGTAAATCACCTGGAATCCCTCCGCGAGCTTTGCGCGGATATCGACGCGAACAAGGTCGATACCCTCCTGATCCTGGGGGGCAATCCCGTTTACACCGCGCCGCACGACTTTGATTTTGTGTCCAAGCTCAAATTCGACCAGCAGCGCAAGCGCAAGAAGATCCAAACGGTCATTCACGTCAGCTCGCATTTTGACGAGACGTCGGAATACTGCGACTGGCACGTGGCGGAATCGCACTATCTGGAGAGCTGGGGGGATGCGCGAGCGTTTGATGGGACCGTCAGCGTGGTACAACCGCTGATTGCGCCGCTCTATCGCACGCACTCCGCCCGCGAGGCGGTGGGAGCGTTTACCGACAAGCCGGGCCTCTCCGATTATGACGCTTTGCGCGAGAGATTGAAGGCCACCAGTCCTTCCGGCGACTTCGAGAAATTCTGGCGCAAGACACTGAACGATGGGGTGGTGGCGGGCTCGGCGCTGCCGCCCAGTAAGCCCGCGCTGAAGTTCAGCTTGGCAAGTCTTCCCGCACCTAAGGCGCTGTCCGAGGACCTCCTTGAATTCATTTTCCGCGCGGATCCCTGCGTGCACGACGGGCGCTTTGCCAATAACGGCTGGCTCCAGGAATTGCCGAAACCGGTGACCAAGCTCACTTGGGACAACGCGGCACTGGTCAGCCCGAGGACCGCGGAGAAACTGGGCTTGACGCAACGCGTCGCCCTGCGTGGCGGCGAGCACGGCCAGATTCTTTCTAATGTCGTGGACATCGCGCTTTCCGGAAGCAAAGTGACGGCAGCCGCGTGGATCCTGCCCGGCCAGGCCGATGGGGTGGTCGTACTGCCGCTCGGGTATGGCCGCAAAAGAGCCGGCTACACCGGCACGAACAAGGGCTTCAATGCCTATGCCGTGCGCCATTCCGATGCCCTTTGGGCGGCAGCTGCGCCAGCCAGCGCTATTCAGAAAACCGGCGACAACTACCCGCTCGCCTGCACGCAATATCATTTCAACATGGAAGGGCGGCAAATCCTCGCCGCCGGCACGCTCGAGGAATACCGCAAAAATCCGGCCTTTGCGCACGACGATGAGGAGTTCCAGAAGAAAAAGAAGGACGAGCTGACGCTTTACAAGGAAGAAGAGAACCCCTACGACAAGATGCAGTATCGCTGGGCGATGGCCATTGACCTGAACAGCTGCAACGGATGCAACGCCTGCGTCGTGGCTTGCCAGTCGGAAAACAACATCGCCGTGGTCGGCAAAGAGCAGGTCATGCGCGGACGAGAGATGCACTGGATTCGCATCGACCGCTACTACGGGAACGTCAAAGCCAACGTCGGCGATCCTCGCGCCCAGGATGAATCGCTCGATAATCCCGAGACGTTCTTCCAGCCCGTGCCGTGCCAGCAGTGCGAAAACGCGCCTTGCGAAGAGGTTTGCCCGGTAGGCGCGACGGTGCACAGCGCCGAGGGCCTGAACGACATGGTCTACAACCGGTGCATCGGCACGCGCTACTGCTCGAACAACTGCCCGTACAAAGTCCGCCGTTTCAACTTCCTACGCTTCCAGGATTGGGAAACGCCGCAGTTCAAGCTCCTGCGGAATCCCGAGGTCACCGTGCGCAGCCGCGGCGTGATGGAAAAGTGCACCTACTGCATCCAGCGCATCACCAACGTGCGCATCGAAGCGGAAAAGAAGAATACCGCCATTCCTGACGGCGCAATCGTCACCGCCTGCGAGCAGGCCTGCCCCACCGAGGCCATTGTCTTCGGCAACGCCAACGATCCGGCCAGCCGGGTCTCCCAATTACGCGCACAGAAGCGCAACTACACGATTTTGGGGGAATTGAACACCCGGCCGCGCACCACCTACCTTGCGGCGGTCCGTAATCCCAATCCTGAACTGGAGAAAGCATGAGCGCCGGGCAGCCGCCAATTGATTCCTCCGAAATCCGCCGCCTCACGCCAGTGCTAGGCCCGGGCTACACTTTTGGCTCGGTCACCGACAAAATCAGCTCCATCGTCCTCACGCGGCCGACTTCCTTCGGCTGGTACATGGGTTTTTTGATTGCCTTCGGCCTCACTGGCTTGATGACCGTCGCCATCGGCTGGCTCTTCACCAAGGGCACGGGCATCTGGGGCATCAACATCCCCATCGGCTGGGGCTTCGCCATCGTGAATTTCGTCTGGTGGATCGGTATCGGCCACGCCGGGACGCTCATTTCGGCCATCCTGTTCCTCTTGAACCAGAAGTGGCGCACCTCGATCAACCGATTTGCCGAAGCCATGACGCTCTTTGCGGTGGCCTGCGCGGGCATTTTCCCGCTGATTCACACCGGGCGCCCGTGGATGGCCTTTTATATGTTCCCCTATCCCAGCACCATGGGCCTCTGGCCGCAGTTTCGCAGCCCGCTGATCTGGGACGTTTTTGCGGTTTCCACATACGGAACGGTTTCGCTGATTTTCTGGTTCGTGGGCTTGATCCCGGACCTGGCCACGCTTCGCGATCACGCAGTTAAAAGGCCGGCGCAGATTATCTACGGCATGCTTTCCATGGGCTGGCGGGGTTCCGCACGGCACTGGCACCGCTACCAGTCCGCCTATCTTCTGCTGGCGGGCCTGGCCACGCCGCTCGTGCTCTCCGTGCACCCCGTGGTGAGTTTCGATTTCGCCATCGCCATTGTTCCCGGCTGGCATACGACCATCTTCCCGCCGTACTTTGTCGCCGGGGCCATCTACTCCGGCTTCGCCATGGTCCTGACCATCGCCATCCCCTTGCGCAAAGCTTATGGCCTAGAAGATTTCATCACCATGAGGCACCTCGACAACATGGCCAAGGTCATGCTCGCGACCGGCCTGATCGTGGCCTACGGCTACTTCTTCGAAATGTTCCTGTCACTCTACAGCGGAAATAAATTTGATGTGTTCCTCGTCGAGCAGCGCCTGCACGGCCCGTATGCTCCGTTCTACTACGCGCTGATTCTTTGCAACATCCTCATGCCGCAAATGCTGTGGTCTTACAGATTGCGCCACAACGTCGCGTTCTTGTTCTTTATGTCCATCGTGGTGAACGTCGGCATGTGGCTCGAGCGTTTCGTCATCGTGGTGATCAGCTTGACGCGCGATTTCGTTCCGTCCGCTTGGGGACGCTACTGGCCCACCTTCTGGGACTGGGCTACCTTCATCGGCACCATCGGCATGTTTGTGACTTTACTGTTCCTGTTCGTCCGCGTTTTACCGGCGATTTCCATTGCAGAGATGCGCGAGCTTGTAGCGGAGACTTCTGAGGACAAAAAGTAATGGAGCAGCGTTCTCATATTTATGGGGTGCTGGCAGAGTTTGCTACTCCGGAACAGCTCCTCGAAGCCGTCAAGAAGGTGCGCGAGGCCGGCTATCGCCACATAGACGCCTTTACGCCGTTTCCCGTCGAAGGCCTCTACGAAGCCATGGGTTTGAAGCGCAACAACGTGCCGCTCATTACCCTGCTCGGCGGTTTGGCCGGTGGTATTGGCGGTTTTGGTTTCCAATATTGGGTGAACACCTTGGCCTACCCCATGAATATCGGGGGCCGCCCGCTGAATAGCTGGCCGGCATTTATTCCCGTGACCTTTGAGCTTACCGTCCTGGGCGCCTCTCTCTGTGCGGTCTTCGGCATGCTCGCGCTCAACCGCCTCCCGCATCCGCACCATCCCGTCTTCAACGTGCATCGCTTCAAGCACGCATCGTCGGACCGCTTTTTCCTTTGCATCGAGTCCAACGACGCAAAATTTCATGTGGAGGAATGCGCGCGTTTCCTGCACGACCTCCATGCGCATCATGTCACAGAGGTTGCCAATGATTAGCCGATCGCGCTTCCTGCTCGTCGGCTGCGCTGCGGCGGCCTTGCTCTCGAGCGCGGGCTGCCGGTATCTGCACCAAGACATGGCCGACCAGCCAAAGAACCGGCCGCTCTCTCCTTCGGATTTCTTCCCCGATGGCCGGTCCGAACGCCCGCCGGTTGAAAATACCGTGGCTCGCGGCGCCCCGGCCGACGATGACCTGTTCGCGCCCAAGGATTCCAACGCTTTCCCGTTGCCTGTGAACCAGGAACTGCTCGAACGCGGCGAGGAGCGTTACAAGATTTTCTGCTCTCCGTGTCACGGCCTGCAAGGCGACGGCAACGGCACGATTGCCATGCGCGGCATGAAGCGTCCGCCCACCTACCATCAGGACCGTCTTCGCCAGGCGCCTAACGGCTATTTCTACGACAACATCACCAACGGTTTTGGCGCCATGTACGGCTACTCGGCACAGATTCCTCCGCGGGACCGCTGGGCCATCATTGCCTACGTTCGCGCATTGCAGCTCAGCCGCAACGCGAAGGTGGCGGATCTCCCGACCGCACTTCGCCAAAAGTTGGGCCAGGCCGGCTTCACCAAGCCGGGGTCCGAGCCGAAGCCAGAAACAAGCACGACGAAAGAATCCACCGGAGGGCGTAACTGATGGCCGAGCAGCAATATTCTGCGCCCGAAAGCGTGACCCGTCTCGAGCAGCGTGCGTTTGTTGTTGGCGCCGTGGCCCTGGGGCTGGCCGCCTTAGGAGCCCTTCGTTCGCCAGAGACCTTTTATCCCTCCTATTTGATGAGTTTCCTGCTGGTATTGGGCCTGGCGCTCGGTTCCCTGGGGCTCGTGATGCTGCAACACCTAACTTCCGGCCACTGGGGCATCATCATCCGCCGTCCGCTCGAATCGGCTACGCGCACGCTGCCGCTGCTGGTTGTGCTCTTCCTGCCGATCGCCATCTCAGGCATGAAACACCTGTATCGCGCGTGGCTCGATCCCGAGGAACTTCACAAAGAGCCGTTGTCAAAATTCCAGCAGGGCTATCTCACCCATAATGGCTATCTCGTGCGCGCCCTCATCTATTTTGCGGTGTGGCTGGCCCTGATGTTCATCTTTAACGGTTTGTCCAAGCAGCAGGACACCAACCGGGAGGATCGCGCCCTGCGCCGCAGGCTGAAAATGCTGGCCGGACCCGGAATCATCCTTTATGTATTCGCCATGAGTTTCGCGGCCATCGACTGGGTGATGTCTCTCTCTCCGCACTGGGCTTCGACCATCTATGGGTTCCTGTTCGTCGCCGGCCAGCTCGTCTCCTCCATGTCCTTCATGATTTCGACGGTCGTGCTGCTGGCTCGAACGGAGCCCTTTTCGAACGTGCTGCAGGCCCGCCATCTGCATGATCTCGGCAAGCTTCTTCTGGCCTTTGTCATGCTGTGGGCGTACTTCGATTTCTCGCAATTGCTCATCATCTGGTCGGGAAATCTGCCTGAAGAAATCACCTTTTACCGCACGCGCCTCTACGGAGAGTGGGGCGTCGTGGCCGTCATTGTGCTGGTGTTTCATTTCTTTGTTCCCTTCTTCCTGCTGCTTTCGCAGGACCTCAAACGCAATCGCAAAGTGCTGCCCAGAATCGCCATGTGGCTCATCCTGATGCGCCTGGTGGACCTTTTCTGGATGACCCGGCCGGAGTTCACCTCCCGCGCCGTACCCACTTGGCTCGATCTGCTCTTGCCCATCGCCCTGGGCGGCTTGTGGCTCGGCTTCTTTGCTTTCAACCTAAAGCAATGCCCGCTTTTGCCGCTCGGCGACCCGGGACTCGCGGAGGCCATTAAACATCATGAGCACTGAGCCTCATTCGAGCGGTCAGCCGACCGGCCGCGGGCCGCGGCACGCGGACGTCGCTTTCGAAGAACGCGACATCAAGCCCAGCACTATGTATTGGTACTTGTTGGCCTTGGGCCTGGCCACCGCCGGCGCTCTGCTCATCTGCATTTTTGTTTTGCGCTTTACCTCCAACCTCGCGGCTTCTTCCGAGGCCCCGCCCCCACCCTCCCGAGTGGCACAAAGCAAGGATGCTCGCATGCCCCCCGAACCGCGGCTGCAAGGTGTTCCCGGGCACCCCAACGATCCGCAGAAGGACTTGCGGGAAAAACTGCAGGCGGATACGGCCGCCAACGAGAAGCTGGAATGGATCGACAAAAATGCCGGGATCGCCCAGATTCCCGTCAAAGAAGCGATGAAAATCATTGCCCAAAAGGGTTTGCCCACGGCCACGGCGCCGCCGGCAGAAAATAAGAAATAAAGAGATGACGAGATCCGCTGAGATTCTCCTGATCGCCGTACTGCTGGCTCGGCCGCTGGCCTTGCCGGCGCAAACTACTCCGGGCGGGGTGGGCCGGCCGGCCGCGACCATGCCCCCCGTCTTGCAGAACGTGGGCTTCGAGCCCGAGCTCAACCGCCAGGTGCCCCTTGACGTTCCGTTCCAGGACGAATCCGGCCGCAGCGTCCAGCTTCGCGACTACTTTCACCGCAAGCCGGTGGTCCTGGCCTTTGTCTATTACCGCTGCCCCATGCTCTGCAATCAAGTGCAGCAGGGTGTGGTTGGCGCGCTGCGCATGCTTTCCTTCAACCCCGGCCACGACTACGAAGTGGCCTTCATCAGTTTTGATCCGCGTGATACGCCGGAAATGGCCGCGGAGAAAAAGCAAGCCGCACTCTCCCGCTTTGACCGCCGCGAAACCGAATCGGGCTGGCATTTTCTAACGGGTGCTCGAGAATCCATCGATCGCGTCACCGAGGCCGCCAACTTTCGCTATAGCTTCAGCGCCAAAACAAATCTCTTCGCCCATGCGAGCGGCGTCCTCCTGCTCACCCCGGACGGCCGCATCTCGCGCTACTTCTATGGGGTTGAATACCCTGGCCGGGACATGCGCCTCGGCCTCGTCGACGCCTCGGAGGGAAAAATCGGCACGCCCATCGACCACGTGCTCCTTTTTTGCTATCAATACGACCCCTCGACGGCCACCTATAGCGCGGCGATTCTCAAGCTGGTCCGGCTGGGCGGCGTGCTGACGATTCTTTGCCTGGTCGGAGGAATTCTGATTGCGCGCCGGCGCGAGAAGTTGGCGGCCAGGAATTTCGACCGGCCGCTTTCCGCCGGAGGAACGAGGAGCTGAATAGACCGTGCAGTCGCCATTGCCCATTTACCCCGAGCAAGCTTCCAACTTTGCGCCGCACGTCGACGCGCTGCTGATCTTCATCACCGGGATTTGCCTGCTCTTTGGGGCCATCATCACCACCGCCATTGTCTTTTGCTTCTTTAAGTATCATCGCAAGGAAGCGGGCGCGGTCGGGATCGTTACCTACGAGGATCCGCTGGTCGAGGTGGCCTGGATCGTCGCTCCCCTGATTCTCGCCATGGTCATGTTTGCCTGGGGCGCAATCGTTTATGTCGACTATCGCAACGCGCCGCGCGACACGCTCGATATTTATGTAGTCGGCAAGCAGTGGATGTGGAAGGCGCAGCAGCCCAATGGATTAAAGGAAATCAACGAATTGCACGTTCCGGTGGGCCGCGATATCCGGCTGATCCTTGCCAGCGAGGACGTTATCCACGATTTCTTCGTCCCAGCGTTCCGCGTGAAGATGGACGTGGTTCCCGGCCACTACAACACCATGTGGTTCCGACCCACAAAGCCTGGCCGTTATCACTTTTTTTGCTCGCAGTATTGCGGCACCAATCACGCCGTTATGGGCGGGTGGGTTACGGTTATGGAGCCTACCGATTACGCCGCGTGGCTTTCCGGGGTATCGGGCGGCGAGGCCAATCCCGTGGCTGCGGGTGAAAAGCTCTTCGCAGAAAAATCCTGCGTTACCTGCCATCTCGCCAACGGCACCGGCCGCGCTCCCTCGCTCAACGGCCTGTACGGCGGCCAAGTGCTGCTGGCTGACGGAAGCACGGTCACCGCCGACGACGCCTACATCCGCGAATCCATTCTTCAGGCCAACGCGAAAATTGTGGCCCGCTATCAGCCGCTCATGCCCAACTACCAGGGCCAATTGACGGAAGAACAGATTTTCGCGCTTATCGCGTACATTAAGTCTCTGCAGTCCCAGCCCGTGCCCGCCACGGGCTCCGGAATTGCCCCAGTCTCGGAGAAGAAGTAGGTTATGAACAACACGCCGCCAACACCATCCTACGAACCGCCTCGCGATCATTATTTGATCTCGGCTGGCGGCCACATCCGCTCCTGGCTGCTGACCACCGATCACAAGCGCATCGCTTTGCTGTATCTCATCTCGGTGACGGTTTTCTTTTTCATCGGCGGCGTCTTCGCCACGATGATTCGCATCCATCTGCTGACCCCCGACGGGGTGCTCGTCACGCCCGAGACTTACAACAAGCTTTTCACCATGCATGGCGTGGCCATGATTTTCTTTTTCCTGATTCCATCCATCCCCGCCGTCCTGGGCAATTTCCTTATCCCCATGATGATCGGCGCGAAGGATCTGGCCTTCCCGAAAATCAATCTTTTGAGCTGGTACATTTACCTCATCGGCGGCAGCTTCGTGCTCTATTCCTTCAGCACCGGAGGCCTGGACACCGGCTGGACCTTCTACACGCCGCTCAGCAGCATCTATTCGAACTCCGCGGTCACGCCGGCGGTGCTCGGCATCTTCATCAACGGGTTTTCGTCGATTCTGACAGGCCTCAATTTCATCGTCACCATCCACACCATGCGCGCGCCGGGCATGACCTGGTTCCGCCTGCCGCTTTTTGTCTGGTCGCACTATGCCACCAGCCTGGTCATGATTCTGGGCACTCCCGTCGTGGCTATTACGCTCCTGCTTGCCGGCCTCGAACGCATGTTTCACCTGGGCTTTTTCAATCCGGCCATGGGCGGCGATCCCATTCTGTTCCAGCATCTGTTCTGGTTCTATTCCCACCCCGCGGTGTACATCATGGTTCTCCCGGCCATGGGAGTGGTCAGCGAAATCATTCCCACCTTCGCGCGCAAACCTATTTTCGGCTACTCCTTCATCGCCGCTTCAAGCATCGCCATCGCCGTCATTGGCTTCTTGGTTTGGGCGCACCACATGTTTGTCACCGGTGAGTCCACCTATGCGGCATTGACCTTTTCCTTCCTGAGCTACCTGGTAGCCATCCCTTCGGCCGTCAAAGTTTTCAACTGGACGGCGACACTCTATAAAGGTTCGATTTCCTGGGACGCGCCAATGCTCTATGCTCTCGGGTTCATAGGCTTGTTCACCATTGGCGGTCTTACCGGGCTGTTCCTGGCCTGCCTGGGCCTGGACATTCATATCCATGACACGTATTTCGTCATCGCGCACTTCCACTACATCATGGTTGGCGGCGCGGTGATGGGGTACGTCGGCGGACTGCACTATTGGTGGCCTAAAATTACCGGACGGCTTTATCCGGAGGCCCTGTCGCACTTCGCGGCCATCGTTCTCTTTCTCGGCTTCAACCTCACCTTCTTCCCGCAATTCATTCTTGGGTATCTCGGCATGCCGCGTCGCTATCACAGCTATCCGCCGGAGTTTCAAGTGCTCAACGTCCTGTCGACCGCGGGCGCTTCCATCCTGGCGCTCGGCTATCTCTTGCCAATGGCCTACCTGAGCTGGTCCATGCGTTACGGCAAAGTTGCCGGTCCGAATCCCTGGCCCGCCACGGGCCTCGAGTGGAAAACGGATTCGCCGCCTCCCACGGAGAATTTTCACGTTACCCCAGTTGTCGACTGGGAGCCCTACGATTACCGGAATCGCCCGGATCTTGGTTTGGCTGCGGGAGCGCCGCTGGCGCCGGCTCACAGCGACGATTAGGTTTGGCAGCTTGTATGAGACGGGGCGTGCTTTTTAACGCCACCTTCTCGGAAGCAAAACAGGAGCAGGGAGTGCATCGCACCGGAGAACTATACGGGCAATTTCAAACCCTGGACCAGCAGAAGGAATCCGCCACCTTCGGCATGTGGATCTTTCTGGTCACCGAAGTGTTGTTCTTCGGCGGCATGTTTCTGACCTACACCATCAACCGCCACGAATACTTCACGGCGTTCGGCATCGGCAGCAACACCTTGGACATCACGCTCGGCACGGTCAACACCATCGTGCTGATCATGAGCAGCTTTACCATGGCCATGGCCGTGTGGTCCGCCGAAACGGGCAAGAAGAAGCTTGTTCCGCTTTTCCTGATTCTCACCTTAGGCCTCGGATGTGTCTTCCTCGGCATCAAGTTTGTCGAATACAAGCAGAAATTCGAGCACCATCTGATTCCCGGCCGCAATTTTGCTATCACCTATCGGTCGTCCCATCCCGCCCCGGGCGACGATCCCAAAGAAATTGCTCTGGAGAAGGAAGAGGTGGAGAAGGCCTTCGCGTCCGATCCCGATGCCAACTCTCATGCGCAGCTTTACTTTTCGCTCTATTTCGCCATGACCGGGCTTCACGCCCTGCACATGATCGTGGGCGCCGGCCTGATCGTCTGGCTGATCAAGGCTTCGCTCCGCGGCCGCTTCACGCCGCAGTACAACACGCCGGTCGAGATCGTCGGCTTGTACTGGCACTTCGTCGATATTGTGTGGATTTATCTTTTCCCGTTGCTATATCTGATTGACCGTCATCGTTAGGGGGAGAAAAATCGCGTGCCTGAACATTCCGAACATGTCGTTTCCCCAAAGATCTACCTCAGCATCTTCCTCGCGCTCATTCTCGGCACGGGCCTCACGACCTGGGCGGCTTTCCGGAATTTTGGCCCGTTCAACATTGTCATTGCCCTGGCCATCGCCACCGCCAAGGCCACCCTCGTGGTTCTCTTCTTCATGCACGCTCGCTACGGCGAGCGACGTACCAGACTCGTCATCGTTTGCGCGCTCTTCTGGCTGGCCATCATGCTTGCACTGACTCTTTCCGATTACCAGACCCGTCAGCCGCGCATGAGCCGCCTCCTTTCGCGAGCGGCCCATTACGCTGCCTGATCATCTCTGACCCGACTTGACCTAAGCGCTCCGCTCGCCGACACGAGTTTCTCAAGCGCGCCGCTTGAGACGCTCAGATCGCGCACACGCTCCTGCTCTTCGCGCGCTTGTGATATTTCTGGGAATGGCTTTCTTGGGGTGCTTGGTGAGGCTCAGGAGAACTCGACGCTGCTCACTGGAGGAAGTATCGGGGAGAAGCGAACCGGCCCAGCCCTCAATCCCCTAAAGGGATCCTCGGCTCGCCTCCCCCACGTCTCTTAAGAACTGCAACCTCCGCGCCATACCTAATCCATTTGTTTTCAACAAACTCCACACTATCTCCGAGTAAAAAAGCTCTAGTCCCCCGAAAAATTACCTGCCCCAAACGCCCGCGCGAGCGGCTTGTGGGGTAAACCCTTGAGAGGTAAACTTTTTTCCTGCACTTTTAGGAGGTGTGGGCATGCCTCGTGTCGTCCGCTGCGGCCTGATTCAAGCGCATTGTGATTGGTCTCCGGAAAAATATTTGCTGCTAGACATAAAAAAGAAGATGATCGCCAAGCACGAGCACCTCATCGCCGCCGCCGCCAAGAAAAAAATACGAATCCTCGGCCTCCAGGAGCTTTTTTATGGTCCTTATTTTTGCGCCGAACAGGAAACTCGCTGGTACGAGCTCACCGAGCGCGTCCCCAAAGGCCCCACCATCTCGCTCATGCAGAAACTTGCGAAAAAATATCAAATGGCGCTTATCGTGCCAGTCTACGAAGTGGAAATGACCGGCGTTTATTACAACACCGCCGCGGTCATCGACGCTGACGGCCGCTATTTGGGCAAATACCGCAAGCACCACATACCTCATTGCCATCCCGGTTTTTGGGAAAAATTTTACTTCACGCCCGGAAACTCCGGTTATCCCGTCTTTCAAACGCGTTACGCCCGCGTCGGCGTGTACATTTGTTACGACCGCCACTTCCCGGAAGGCGCCCGCGTCCTTGGCCTCCATGGCGCCGAAATCGTTTACAACCCTTCTGCCACCGTCTCCGGGCTCTCCGAGTACCTCTGGGAGCTAGAGCAGCCCGCTCACGCCGTCGCCAATACTTATTTTGTTGCTGCCATCAACCGCGTCGGCACTGAGCATCCTTGGAAGATCGGCGAATTCTACGGCAAGAGCTATTTTTGCAATCCGCGCGGGAAAATTATTGCCCAGGCCAGCCGCGACAAGGATGAACTGCTCGTCGCCGACCTGGACCTCGATGAAATCCAAAAGGTCCGCGACACCTGGCAGTTTTATCGCGATCGCCGCCCCGAGTCCTATGGAGAAATTACACGCACGCTCACCGCGGCCTCTAGCGAAGCCGCCGATTAGGACATGTTGCGTGTCTAAATTTGAGACGGACTTGAAAGGACGGCCCGCCTGTGTATCATCCTGAGCTCATCCGAGCAAGATGGCCGGTGGATCTCGAGCGTCAACCCTCGTCGCAATCCATCGAGGTGGAGAGAAAAGGTCAAGGCTTCGAATGAGCGAATCTCACGGCCAGGCGCTTCACGCGGACATCGTCGAATCTAGCTCTCTCTACAACAAGGACCTCGCGCCTGTTCGTTCCGAGCGCCGCCTCTGGCGTACCTACAACTACGCCGCTTTGTGGATCTCCATGAGCGTCAACATCCCGACCTACATGCTCGCCAGCGGAATGATTGCCGGCGGCATGAGCTGGAAACAGGCGCTTTTCACCGTTTTTCTCGGCAACGTCCTCGTGCTGATCCCCATGCTGCTCAACGCGCACGCCGGCGCGCAATACGGCATCCCGTTTCCCGTTTTTGCCCGCGCTTCTTTCGGTACACTCGGCGCGAATATTCCCGCGATTCTCCGAGCTCTGGTCGCTTGCGGCTGGTTTGGCATTCAAACCTGGATTGGCGGCGAAGCCATCAACGCCATGATCGTGGCCCTCGCTCCGGGCTGGGCCAAGGTCCACTCTGGCCCAGCCGGCTGCTTTGTGCTCTTCTGGCTTCTCAATGTCTTCGTCATCCTGCGGGGCATCGAGACCATCCGCTTCCTGCAAGGCATCTCCGCGCCCTTTTTGCTCCTCATCGGCCTGGTTCTTCTTCTCTGGGCGCGCAGCAAAGCCGGCGGTTTCGGCCCCATGCTTTCGACGCCCTCGAAATTTCAATCGTTCGGCGGTTTTTTCGAGTTCTTTGTCCCCTCGCTTACCGGCGTCGTCGGCTTTTGGGCCACCGTTTCTCTGAACATTCCCGATTTCACACGCTACGCCCGCAGCCAGCGGGACCAGATGATTGGCCAGGCCCTGGGCCTGCCCGCCACGATGACCTTCTACTCTTTCATCGGCATCGCCGTCACTTCCGCCACCATGATCATTTTCGGTCAAGCCATCTGGGATCCCGTCAAAGTCCTGGAGCGCCTCGGCCATCCCTGGGCCGTGGTGCTCGCCATGATCGGCTTGCTCATGGCCACGCTCAATGTCAACGTCGCCGCCAACGTCGTCTCTCCCGCCAACGACTTCTCCAATCTTTCCCCGCGCCGCATCAGTTTTCGTACCGGCGGCATGATCACCGCCGTTGTGGGCCTGCTCATGCAGCCCTGGAAGCTGCTGTCGAGCTATGGCAGCTACATTTTTACCTGGCTTGTTGGCTACTCCGGCTTTCTCGGCCCCATCGCCGGCGTTTTGATCTGCGATTATTTCGTGCTGCGGAAGAAAATTCTTTCGCTTGATGACCTTTACCGGCGCAGCGGCCAGTATGAATATTCCCGTGGCTTTCATTGGGCCGCCATCGTCGCGCTGGCGGCCGGCGCGGGCGTCGCGTTCGTCGGCCTGATCGTCCCGCCGCTACGGGCGCTCTACAACTACGCCTGGTTTGTCGGCTTCCTCGTCAGCTTTGTCGTCTATTTCGCGTTCATGCCCAAGCCTGCGCCTGCCGTTGAGGCCGCGGACTAGCAGTACGATGGAAAATGCCGCACGGTATCATTCCGAGGCCGCGTCTTTTGCGGCCGAAGGATCCGGAACTTTTGTGTTGCACAACCACGAATCACCTATAGGGAGCGCCGCCCATGGACTTCGGCATCACCATCAAACCTGACATCTCCATTGACCGCATCCTGCGTCTGACGCAGCAAGCCGAATCCGCCGGCTTCTCCTACGCCTGGATGTTCGATTCCCACGTTATCTGGAAAGATCCGTTCCCACTTCTCACGCTGATGGCCTCCAGCACGAGAACCATTCGCCTCGGCACCTGCGTCACCAATCCCGCCGTCCGTGACGTCACCGTTTCCTCGAGCCTGTTCGCCACCCTCAACCTGGCCTCCCACGGCCGCATGGAACTCGGCATCGGCCGCGGCGACAGCTCGCGCCGCGTCCTCGGCAAGAAACCCACCACTCTCGAAACCCTCGAAGAATTCGTCCGCGTCTTCCGCAACTTAAACGCCGGCAAGACCGTCGACCTTGACGGCGTCCCCACGCGCTTTCCCTGGTCGAGCGGTGAAGTCCCGCGCGTCTGGGTTGCCGGCTATGGCCCGAAGGCCTTGCGCACCGCAGGCCGCATCGGGGACGGCGTGATTCTGCAGTTCGCCGATCCCGATCTCGTCGAATGGTGTCTGGGCTTCGTTCGCGAAGGCGCCAAGGAAGCCGGCCGCGACTTCCGCAAAATGGAAGTCATGGCCGCCGCTCCGGTCTGGCCTTCCGACGACCTGCAAGCCGCGCGCGAGCACGTCCGCTGGTTTCCCGCGCTTGTCTCCAATCATGTGATGGACCTTATCTCTAAATACAAGCCGGAGGAATTGCCTGCTGCCCTGACTTCCTACGTCAAGAATCGCGGCCGGTACGACTATCACCATCACTGCGAAGTCGGGAGCGACAACGCCGATTTCGTCAGCGACGAAGTCGTTGACCGCTTCTGCGTCCTTGGCTCGGTCGACGACCATCGGAAAAAGCTCGACCGCCTGCGCAACGCCGGCGTCACGCAATTCAACATCTACTTAATGTGCGGCGACGAGGAGCAAACCCTTGAGGTCTACAAACACAAAATCCTCCCCCATTACCGCCATTAAACAGCAAACCGCGCATTGCGGACCTTGCCGAGCCCGTCCAGGTGAACCAGCCTCACGTGCTCACCGCGTCCCTGCGCGGCTCGGACCTCACCGTGACGGCGGACAAATTGGTCTGGTGGGGCGATCCGGGGCCAGCGGCCCTGGCCTTCAGCCGCCCCGTTGGCCTCCGCAGCGACAACGCAGGAAAACCCGGCTCTCGCAACTCTTTGCAAATCTGCATCTTGCGAGGTTGGTCGTCGCCGTGATACCCGCAGCCCTTTGGCATTTGCCCGGACGCAAAACACCGGCCGCGCTTACCGCAACGACTCGGGGTGCAGTTACTTTTTTCCATTCTGCAACCCACCATCGTATAGTGCTCACCGGTGAGGAATCGCCATGCGCTTTGACACCGTAATTCGCAACGCCACAGTGGTAACCGCCACCGACACTTACCGCGCCGACGTCGGCATCACCGGCGATCGCGTCAGCGCCATCGCCGCGCAGCTGCCTACTGAGAACTCCGGCCGCGTCACCGATGCGACCGGCCTGCTCCTGATC